>JAEEGL013292811.1_pt1 | contig 15400 bp, 13 predicted proteins | sample 9134231 | NCBI WGS metagenome assembly JAEEGL01 (sample SAMN16246548, study PRJNA631951) | gut metagenome | biome: gut microbiome; feature: rumen; material: fiber-attached | host: Bos | place: Iran: Karaj | collected 2018-10 | reverse complement strand
GCCTGTGCAATGGCGGAATTGAGCTTGTGGGAGCCGGAGGTGTTGTTGCCCTCGAACTTGTAGTAGATCTTGGCGGGGGTCTGGAGCTTCTCCTCAAGGCAGTAGGCTCTCACCAGGGGTGAGGGACGGTACATCTTGTAGAAGTCGTAGATCTCCTGAGGAATCTCGAAGAATCTGGTGTCGTTGTCCAGTTCCTGCTTGATGAGCTCGTCGCAGAACACGGGGGCAAGCTCCTCGGCCTTCATGGGCTGATGGGTGCCGGGGTTGAGCAGAGGCGCGGGCTTGTTCTTCATGTCGGCCCGGAGATTATACCATGCTCTGGGCAGCTCATCTTCGGTGAGGTAGATCTTGTAGGGTATCTCGTTTTTCATTTTCTTTTTCCTTTCCGGGACGGGGAAATAAAAAATCCCGCCCCTGCAAAAAATCTTTGCCGGGACAGGAATGATCCTGCGGTGCCACCCTGCTTGGCGCTCATGCGCCCACTTACGCGTACAGTCATACGCCGCCTTTGTTTACGGGGATGCAGCCCCGGCGCACATACTCAGGCACAAGCCCTTTCCGATTGCCCTCGGAAGTCCATTCAACACAGCGCCGAGCGCCGCACTCTCACCGTCTGCGGCTCGCTGAGGATCAGTATGCCGTGTTTACTCACTCTTCCTCATCGGTTTGACGGAAGTATATCACCGCGTCCTATATTTGTCAACACCGTTTTTTAAAAAAATTCAAGTAATTATTCGCTTTTTCCCGTCAGACCCGTTTCCGATGCATTTTTATATGCGTTCAGCACGTTTTCTGCCGCTTTTTGGATCGTCGCGTTATTATCCGCGGACGTGTCCGCAAAGGCCTCGTACAGGTATCTGCGCTGCTGATAAAGCTCCTCGACGGTGTACCTCGCCAGAAGGGGTCTCCCCTCCCTCGGCAGCAGGGACAGGTCCCGGCGGATGAGTATGATGATCCCGTTCCTGTGAAGATGCGCGTAGTTCTCCGGCACGGTGACGCAGCCGCCGCCGGTAGCGATTATCTTCCCGGATTCCCTGCACAGCTCCCGCAGCACCTCCGTCTCCTCCCTGCGGAACCGCTCCTGCCCCACGGCGTCGAAATATTCTGCCGCGCTCATGCCTGCCCGTTTCTCCAGGATCTCGTCGGAGTCCAGCAGCTGCCGGCCGGTCATGCGCGCAAGCTCACGGCCGACGGTGGTCTTTCCGCAGCCGGGCATGCCGATGAGCACTATGTTCTTCGCGTCGCCGCCTATGACGCAGTTCTGGTATTCCCTGCTCAGCTCGAAGATTGTCGAGTAGAGACGGCGGACGTAACCGGCGATCTCCGGCGGCGCTTTTGCCGCCAGGTCCTCCAGCTTCTCCCTCTCCCTTTTCCCGTCGTACACCTCAAGGCCGTTTTCCTTCTTGTACCCGGCTATCCCGGCCGCGGTGTCCATACGCCGGGAGAAGAGCTTCACCAGCTCGTCGTCTATCCCGTCTATGATTTTTCTGTAATCGGAAGTGTCCATTCTCTCTCCGTTTTGTGAGTTTTCAGCGTCAAAGTTCCTTTTTTCTGCCCAGCAGCGCGTCGTACACGGCTATGGCCGCCGCCGCCTCGACGCAGGGCACCGCCCGCGGGACTATGCAGGGGTCGTGCCGTCCCGGGACGGAGACGACGGCGTCCTTCATCGTATTCAGATCCACGGTCCGCTGCTCCTTCGCGATGGACGGGGTGGGCTTGAAGGCCGCCCGGAAGGTTATGGGCATGCCGTCGGTCACGCCGCCCAGGATGCCCCCGGAGTTGTTGGTGAAGGTTTTTACCGCCGTACCGTCGTAATAGAAGCCGTCGTTGTTCTCGCTGCCCCGCAGCGCGGACCCGGCAAAGCCGGAGCCGAACTCCACGCCCTTTACCGCGGGTATGCCGAACAGTATGGCGGCGATGCGGTTTTCCATGCCGCCGAAAACGGGGTCGCCAAGACCGGCGCTCACACCGACGACGGCGCACTCCACTATGCCGCCCAGGCTGTCGCCGTCTGCCTTCGCCGCGGCGATGGCGGATATCATCTCTTTTCCCCGGGCGTCGCTGACGGTCGGGAACGCCTTGTCAGCAGTTGAGACGGTCAGCTCTCCCTCGTCCCTTACGGCGCCGATGGAAGCGATGCGGGAGATTATCCCGACGCCCTCCGCCGCCAGAAGCTGACGGCATATCCCCCCGGCGACGCAGAGGGGCGCGGTGAGGCGGGCGGAGAAATGTCCGCCGCCGGACCGGTCCTCATGGCCGAAGTATTTGACGTACGCCGTGTAGTCCGCGTGGCCGGGCCGGGGCGTACGGCTCAGCGCCTTGTAATCGCCGGGGCGGGCGTCCTCGTTCATTATAACGGCGGCGATGGGCGCGCCGCAGGTGACGCCGTCCGTCAGACCGCCGAGGAACTCCGGCACGTCCGACTCGCGGCGGGCGGTGGAGTAATCGTTCCTGCCGGGGGCGCGGCGGGCCATGAACCGGGCAAGTTCCTCCAGGTCTATCCTCTTCCCCGCAGGAACGCCCTCCAGCACCATGCCAACCGCCCTCGAGTGGGACTGTCCGAATAACGTAAGGCGGATATTCTCACCGTAGCTGCTGCCCATTCACTCCACCTCCAGCATATCAAGGTCATCCCAGAAGCCGGGATATGATTTGTCCACGCACTCCGCGCCGTCCACCGCAACGCTGCCCTCACATATCGAGGCCGCCGCAGCGGCGGCCATAGCTATACGGTGGTCTCCAAAGCTTTCGCAGGCGCCGCCGCGCAGGCGGCCGGTACCGCGGATGACGAATCCGTCGTCCCCGGCGCGTATATCGGCGCCAAGAGCGCTCAGCGCGGCGGCCGTCGTCTTCAGCCGGTCTGACTCCTTATAGCGCAGTCGCCCGGCGTTCACTATTCTCGTCTCCCCCTCGGCGGCCGCGGCCAGAGCGCACAGCGCCGGGACAAGGTCGGGGACGTCGGCGGCGTCGACGCGCACCGCCCCCAAGCGGCCCCGCCGCACAGTTACGGTGCCGGGGCTTACGGTCACTTCCGCCCCTGCGTCACGGAGCAGGGCGGCGATCCTTCTGTCGCCCTGAACGCTGTCACCGTCAAGTCCGAGGACCGTTACGCCCCCGTCGGAGACGGCGCCCATGCACAGAAACGCAGCCGCGCCGGACCAGTCCCCCTCGGCTTCGACTTCCCGCGGGAGCCTGTAGGCCTGATTTCCGGGTATATGCCAGCCGTGTTCCCGCTTCTCAGCGGTCACTCCGGCGCTTTTCATCGTCTTTTCCGTCAGCGTCACGTAACCCGCCGACACCAGCCCGCCCGTGACGTCCACCGTGCTGTCCCCGCTCATCAGGGGCAGAGCCAGCAGCAGACCGGTCACGAATTGGGAGGACACGTCTCCGGGCACCGCGTACCTGCCCGGCCTGAGACGGCCGGAACAGATCATCGTCCCGTCTTTTCCCGCCACTGTCATGCCGTGACGCCGGAGTTCCTCCGCCAGCGGTTCGATCGGGCGCAGCGGCAGACGTCCCTCCATTTTTATCTCCGCACCGATCCCCAGCGCGCCGAGGACCGGCAGGAGAAAACGCAGGGTTGACCCGCTCTCCCGGCAGTTCATCGTGATATTTCCCCTCGGTGTCGGCCCGGGCACGACGGTGATGCTCTCGCCGCCGACCGTCACCCCGGCGCCCATGGCCCGCAGGCAGTCCGCGGTAGCTTCCACGTCACCGGATACTCCCCGGCAGCGTATGACCGAGGGGCTGTCCGAAAGGGCGGCGCAGATGAGCAGGCGGTGAAGCGCGCTCTTCGACGACGGTACCGCCACGGCACCCCTGCGCGCACCTGCCGCTATCACTTTTCTCACCTCTGCGCCCCCTTCCGGTTTTTACTATAAACCTAAACAAAGAGGCGCTTTTTGTCAAGCGAAGGGATAAAATTATTTGCACAACGCTCCGCGCTGTGCTATTGTGGTTCCGGCGGGATACTCCGCCTGAATAAAAAACGGGAGGTCGCAGATGAACAGGACTCTCACCATAAAGGGTACTGGCAGACTGACCCTCAAGCCGGACTGGACCGTCGTTACCCTGACCCTCAAATCTCTCGATAAGCAGTATGAAAAGGCTATGGCCGAATCCGCCGCCCGGCAGGAGCAGCTCAACGCCGCTCTGGCCGCCGTGGGCTTTGACCACAAGGACGTAAAGACGGCGGACTTCAGCGTCTCCTCCGAGTACGAGGGCGTACATGACAAGAACGGCAACTATAAGAACGTATTCGTCGGCTACGCCTGCCGGCACACCCTGAAGCTGGAGTTCCCCTTTGAAAACCGGCGGCTCAGCGCCGTGCTGGGAGCCGTGGCCGGGTGCCTTTCGGACCCGGAGCTGAACGTGCAGTTCACGGTGAAGGACAAGGAGAGCGCGGGGGAAGCGCTTCTGCGGGATGCTGCTGAAAACGCGAAGCGCCGGGCCGCCGTTCTGGCGGAGGCCTCCGGCGTGGAGCTGGGACAGCTGATGGACGTGGACTACTCCTGGGGCGACGTGGTCCTCTACTCCCCCACCTCATTCTACGTGGAGTCCAAGGTCATGGGCATGGGCGCCCGCTCAAACGCGGTGGATATCTCCCCGGACGATATCGTTCTCACGGACACCGTAACCTTCGTGTGGGAGATAAAATAATATGATGAACGTGCTTGAGATGAGTGTGTTCGGCGGCGAGATGATAATCGTCGTGGCGCTGCTGCGGCTGGCGCTGGAGCGGGTGCTGCCCCGCCGCACCTTCAGCAATATGTGGACCCTGATCGCCCTGCGCCTTCTTATCCCCTACTCCCCCTTTGTAAAAGCAAAACTGCCGGGAGCCGATTTCGTGGAGAAGACGCAGACCGTGATACTCGACCGCGTAAACTCCGCCGTGTCCCGCGTGCCGAACGCGTCCCGGATATGGATCATCGGCGCGGGCGCGGGGCTTTTTCTCGTGCTGTGCGCGTATTTTCACTACGTTTCCCTGTTCCGCCGCGCCGCGGAGATAAACCGGGAGGATATCTGGTGGGAGCCGGAAAAGCCTTTGCGCCGGGGCATCACGCTCAAATCTCTCAGCGGGCTCAGAAGTCCCACGGCCTACGGCCTTTTTAAGCCCACCATCTTCGTCAGGCCCGGAGAGGACGCCCACACCGCCGCCGCCACCTACGCCCTGGAGCGGGAGTATTTCGATCTGCGCAGGCTCAACTGCGTGAAAAAGTTCCTGCTGGTGACGGCCCTTGCCGTCCACTGGTTCAATCCCCTGGTGTGGCTGATGTATCTCACCGCCTGCACCGACCTGGAGCTGGCCACCGACCAGGCGACGGTCAACCGTTACGGCGTGGCGCAGCGGGAATTTATAGCAACCTCGGTCCTGGACCTTGCCGAGAGCGTCAAGGGGCTTCCCAAGCTGTTCCCCTCCTTCGGTTACAGAGTGACGAAAAAACGCATCGGCGCCATCATGACGTTCCGCTACTTCACCTTCCTGCACAAATTCCCGGCCTTCGTCCTGCTGATGGCGGTGCTTGCCGCCATGCTGGTGAAAGCCGCGTAATAATTGAAGATCACATCCGAAAGGCGGCGTTTGCTGAGCAAACGCCGCCTTTTTATTCCGCTTTGCCCAAAGTTGCCCCGTACCGACAATTTGTTGTTTTTTTTTGCCGTGGGACATGGTATAATTTATTTTGTATTACCATGTGAAGGGAGGAGCATCGGATGACGGAACTGCTGGCGCCGGTATCGTCGCCTGAGGGCGTTGCCGCCGCCGTCGAGAGCGGCGCGGACGCCATCTACGTCAGCTTCGGCGACGCCGGAGCGCTGACTGTCAACGAATTCCGCCGCGCCGCGGAGTTCTGCCGCGTGCGGGGCGTGAAGGTCTACGTCACGATGGACGCTCTCCCCTCCGACGAGAGCTTTTTGCCTGCTGTGCAGCACGCCCGTCTTGCCTGCCGCTACGGCGCAAACGCCGTTATCGTAAGCGACCCCGGCCTCATCCGGGTACTGCGCAGGGCTGTGCCGGAGATGGATATCCACGCCGGTCCCAGGATGAATCTGCACAGCCTTGACGGTGTGCGCATGGCCCAGGCCATGGGCGCCTCCCGGGCCGCCGTCAGCGCCCAGCTGCCGGCGGACGCCATCGAGGAGATCTGCGCCGGGGTGTCCATAGAGGTGGAGGTCTTCGTCCACGGCACGATATGCCCCGCCTTCGCGGGTCAGTGCCATCTCAGCGCCGTTCAGTCGAGGATGAGCGACCTGAAGGGCAAGTGCACCATGCCCTGTCTCGACGAGTTCAACACCGGCGCGAAAAACGACCGTCCCTTCCTTCTGAAGGAAGCCTGCCTCATATCCCGCGTAAGCCGTCTCAAGGCCGCGGGTGTGAGCGCCATGAGGATAGACGAGCCCGGGGCGCCGCCGGAGTACGTCTCCGTGCTGTGCGAGACCTACGCCCGGGCCATAAACGGAGGGCAGCTCCCCTCCACCGAGGATATCTCCGCCATAGAAAACGCCTTCTCCGCCACGGGCTTCTGCGCCGGTTATTCCGACGGCGACCCCGACGAGCTGCTGGCCCCGGACATACTGCGCCGGCCCGCCGCCACGGCGGAGGACCTGTCCAAACTTCGGCGCGGTTACCTTAACCGGGAATACCAGCACGTGCCCGTGTGCTTCTACGGGGACCTGGCTCTGGGAAAGCCCGCTGCGCTGGCAGCGGCGGACGACAGAGGCAACATCGTCCACACCGAGGGGGCCTCTCCCGTGCCGTCCTTCGACAAGGGTCTGACGCTGCCCATGCTCCAGACCCAGCTTTACAAGACCGGCGGCACCCCCTTCTACTGCGACGGGGTGAAGTGCACCGTGGAAAAGGGCATTACCCTTCCCACCGACGATATCGCCGCCATGCGGGACGCTCTTCTGAAGGAGCTGATGGAGAAGCGGAAGTATCTCCCTCCCCGCCCGGAACGGGATTACGACGTATATCAGGATATCCCCAACGTCACCGCGGCGCCGGAGCTGACCGTATCCGTACTGCGCGCCTCCCAGCTGTCGCCGGAGCTGGCGGAGCTGGCCCCCACGGTGCTGTATCTGCCCGTGAACGAGCTGGACGGCGCCGCCCAGGCGCTCAAGCCGTTTCTGGACGCCGACGGCATCGAGGTTTGTCTGCAGCTGCCGCCGGTGATATTCGACCGGGAGCTGGAGGCCGTGACGGGCCGGCTGGAGAAGGCCCGGACCATGGGCATAACGGCGGTGAGCGTGTCCAATCTCGGCCACGTGGTCATGGCGAGAAAGATGGGCTTCATAGTCCGGGGCGATCAGGGCCTTAATATAATGAACTCCCGGGCGCTGACGGTTATGAAGGAACTGGGTCTTGACTCAGCCACGCTGTCCTTCGAGCTGAAGCTGTCACAGATAAAGGCCATGGCCAAGCCTCTGCCCACCGAGGCGGTCGTCTACGGGCGGCTGCCCCTCATCTACTCGGAAACATGCCTTTTCAAGAACTGCACCGGCGTATGTTCCTGCGACTCCTTCTCCGGCATATCCGACTGGAACGGCTTCGAGATGCCCTTTGAGCGGGCCGACGGCTGCCGTACCGCGGTATATTCATCCCAGAAGGTGTTTCTGGCCGACAGGAGCCGGGAATACATGACGGCGGGCCTCACCGGTGTGCGGCTTGCCTTCACCACGGAGAACGCCCCCGAGTGCGTTGCAGTTACGAAACGATACCTCAATCTTACCGACGTCACCCCCTCCTCCGTCATGCGCGGACTGTACGCGGCGGGGGTCGAGGATTGACGCCGCATCGCCGCGGCGCGGCGGAACGGAGAAGAAAATGAGCGTTGTACTGGCGTCGGCTTCGCCCCGGCGGCTTGAGCTTTTGAAAATGATAGGAATAAAGGATCTTCTGGTGATCCCGTCCCATGCCGAGGAGCGCGGCGGCGGAACGCCCCAGGAGAACGTGACCGCCATCGCCCTGTGCAAGTGCCGGGACGTGGCCGCCTCCCGTCCCGCCGACGACGTGGTCATCGCCGCGGACACTCTGGTGTATCTGGACGGTGCGGCTCTGGGCAAGCCCCGGGATGCCCGGGACGCGAAAGAGATGCTCCTGTCCCTGTCCGGACGGCGCCACACGGTCCACACCGGCGTGGCGGTGATAACAGGCGATCTGGAGCTGACCGCCTGCGAGCGCGCCAACGTATTCTTCCGCCCCATCACCGAGGCGGAAGCCGACGCCTATATCGCCACCGGCGAGCCCATGGACAAGGCCGGGGCCTACGGCGCTCAGGGCATCGGCGCGTATTTCATAGAGAAGATCGACGGGGATTTCTTTACAGTCATGGGGCTTCCCCTGTGCCGCCTTGGGCTCATGCTCAAAAAGGCGGGAGTGGATATCCCCTTTGCCGGAGGGCTGATATGAGTTTCAAAAAGAAAAGCACGTATATCGTACTTGCCGCTCTCGTGATAGTGCTGGTATCCATCGTGTCGATAGCGGCAGGCTCCTCCGGGTCCGATCTGGCCAACAGGACGCTCTCCCCCGCCTTTGCCCCGCTGCGGCGGGCCATGACCACCGTTGTGGACGGCTTCGAGAGGGTCTACAATCTGGCCTATCGCTACGACAGGCTGGTGGAGGAAAACGAGGAGCTGAAGGCCCGGGTGGCCCGCCTGGAGGACGACTACCGGGAGTACTCCGAGATCAGCGAGGAGAACGAACGCCTTCACAAGCTGCTGGGCTTCGCCACGAAGCACACCGACTACACCCTGACCTCCGCCACCATAATATCCTGGACCTCCTCCAACTGGGCCTCCTCCTTTACCGTGAACCTTGACGGTGAGACGGAGGTCAGCCCCGGGGACAGCGTAATCACCGAGACGGGCTATCTGGTGGGCCGCGTCACCTCCGTGAGTTCAATGTCCGCCACCGTGACCACCATAATCGACACCACGATGAACATCGGCGCGCTGGTGTACGAGACCGGCGAGACCGCCGTGGCCGAGGGGGATTTCGACGCCTTCCAGGACGGGCAGATGAGGCTCTCCTACATCCAGAACATCGAGGGCGTTATGACGGGCTGCACCGTCGTCACCTCCGGCAAGGGCGGCGCTTACCCCAAGGGACTCGTAATCGGCACCGTCAGCGAGGTGGTGACGCCCGCCTCCGGTCTGGGCGTGTACGCCCGGATAAACCCCTCCGCAGATATAGACAACCTCTCCCACGTATATATCATCACGGAATTCGAAGTTTCCGACTGAGGTCAGGCCATGTCAAAGCTCCGCAAAAACTATATATTCTCCATAATCGCGGCGGCGCTTTTCATGCTCATCGTGTTCGTGCTGCAGTCCATGGTGTTCTCCCGGATACTCATACTGGGCGTCCGGCCGCTGCTGCTGCCCATAGCCGTGGTGAGCTATGCTCTGCTCACCGACGAGATGAAGGGGGCCGTTTTCGGCCTTGCGGCGGGGATACTGTGCGACGTTTCAATGAACTCCCCGGCCATCCTCTTCACTCTTCTGCTGACCGCCTGCGGTCTCATTGTTGGCAGGGCGGCTCAGACGCTGGTCGTCAGAAACGTTTTCACTTTCATGATCGGCTGCGCCGCCGTGCTGGTGCTGTGCGCCGGCGCGCAGATGTTCTCCCTCGTGATGCTGCAGGGTGTGCCCGTGCCGCGCCTTATGCCCACGGCGCTGCGGCAGACCCTGGCCTCCCTCATATTCTCACTGCCGATCTACTACTTCAACAGGCTCGTATCGGCCGTTTCCGGCTTTGAAAGGGGCTACAATGGATAAATTCCTACGAACGTCGAGAATAGTCGTGATATTCATAATAATAGCGGGCCTGCTGTCCATCTACGGCTCCACGCTCTACCGTCTGCAGATAGTGGAGGGCGACAGCTACGTGGAGAAGAACGCCGGCATCGTGGCTTCCGACAGCGTGGTCTATGCCACCCGGGGTTCCATCCTCGACCGCAACGGCACCATCCTCGCCGCCGACGAGACGGTGTACAACGTGTCCATAAACCGTCTGCAGATGCTCAACAGCGGCAACGCCAACGAGATAGTCTACACCCTCATACAGGACGCCGTGTCCTGCGGCACGGAGTACACCGACACCTTTCCCGTCACCTCCAGCGCCCCCTTCGACTATCTTGCGGACATGTCCCAGTCCCAGCGCACGAGACTTGACGCCTACATAAAGTACTTCAATCTCAGCAAGAACATAACCGCTCCCCAGCTCATAGAGTGGATGCGGGAGCATTACAGGATAAGCTACACCATGGCCCCGGCGGACGCCCGGAAGATCATCGGCGTGCGCTACGAGCTGGAGATCCGCGTGATAGTCAACACCACCGACTACGTGTTCGCCTCGGACGTGGACGTGGATTTCATCACGCTGGTGCTGCAGCGCAACTTCGGCTGCGTCACCGTTGAGACAGCGTCCGTGCGGCGGTACTACACGGATCTGGCCGCCCACGTCATCGGCGTGACAGGGCGCATATCCTCGGAAGAGGAGTTCGCCCTGTACAAGGACAAGGGCTACGACATTAACGACTACGTGGGCAAGACCGGCGCCGAGGCCGGTTTCGAGGATCAGCTCCACGGCATCGACGGGTCCGTGACCACCTATACCGATTCCTCCGGCGCCGTGACGGGCGTCGTGGTGAACTCCCAGGCCCAGGCGGGCAACAACGTGTACCTCACCATCGACCTGAATCTGCAGAAGGCCGCGGAGGCGGCCCTCCGGTCCACCATAAACTCCATAAACGCCGAGCGCGAGGCCGAGAACGCCAAGGTCAGCGAGGACGAGGCCATGGATTTGGCCGAGGGCGGCGCCGTGGTGCTGATGGACGTGAACACCGGCGAGGTGCTGGCCATGGCCAGTTATCCCACCTTCGACCTGTCCACCTACCGCATAAACGCCGGTGTGCTGAACTCCGACCCGGCCAAGCCGCTTTTCAACCGGGCCACTCAGGGCACCTACAACCCCGGCTCCACCTTCAAGATGGTCACGGCCTACGCCGCCCTCCATCAGGGCAGCATCACGCCCCTGACCACCATATACGACGAACACACCTACACCGCATTCCCCGACTATCAGCCCTCCTGCTGGTCTCCCGTATCCCACGGCATGCTGGACGTGGTGGGGGCGCTGTGTTACTCCTGCAACTACTTCTTCTACACCATCGGCGACTGGATGGGCGCCAGGGCCATATCCAACGCCGCGCTTGAATTCGGTCTCGGCGAGAAAACGGGCCTTGAGATAAGCGAGGTCTCCGGTCACGCCGCCACCCCCGAGTACAAGCAGGAGGCCCTCAACGAGGGCTGGTGGTCCGCCGACACGCTGCTGGCCTCCATCGGCCAGGGCCACAACATGTTCACCCCCGTGCAGATAGCCAACTACGTGGCCACCATCGCCAACGGCGGCACCCACTACGCCGCCACGCTGCTGAAATACGTCACCAGCGGCGACTACTCCGTCATCGTGGAGAACAACTCCCCCGAGATACTCAACGTCATCGAGGACGAGGAGACCGGCTTCATCGGCCTTCTCCAGCAGGGCATGAGGGCCGTGGCCTCAAAGGGCACCGCCTCCTCCGTCTTCAAGAACTACAAGGTGCCCGTGGCGGCCAAGACCGGCACGGTCCAGTCAGACACGAAGAAGGTCAACACCGGCGTGTTCGTGTGCTACGCTCCCGCGGACAAGCCGGAGATAGCCATCGCCGTCGTTGTCGAGAACGGCGGCTCCGGCTCCGCCATCAGTACCTGCGCCCGGGATATAATGGACGCCTACTTCACCAAGGGCGCCGAGAGCGCCGGTCTGTACTCCGATAACGGTCTGGCGGATTGAGCCGTATACGCACAATCACCAAAAAATCACTTGAAATAAATTCCAATTTCGTTTATAATGATAACCATCATTGAAGGAGGGCAACATGGGACAGGTAATCGTCATCGCATCCGGCAAGGGCGGCACCGGAAAGACCACCTGCGCCGGCGCCATAGCCTCCTTCCTTGCCCGGGGCGGTCACACAGTGCTGTGCATCGACTGCGACATCGCCCTTCGCAATCTGGATCTGGTGCTGGGCATGACGGATACGGCGGTCACCGACCTGTCCGACGTGACGAGCGGCCGCATGACCCTTGAAGAGGCCGCCGCGGCCCATCCCGACATAGAAAACCTCTTTCTCCTCCCCGCCCCCTCTGCCCTCGGCGCGGAGGACATATCGCCCGACGGCATGGCGGAGCTCGTCAGCCGGGCAAGGGACGATTACGACTACTGCATCATCGACGCCCCGGCGGGCATAGGCCCCGGCTTCCGGCTGGCCGCCTCCGGCGCGGACATGGGCATCATCGTCGCCACCGGCGACGCCACCAGCCTGAGAGACGGCCAGCGGGCCGTCATGGAACTGCGCAGGCTGGGCGTCGGAAACGTGCGGCTCATCATAAACCGGCTGTCTCCCAGAAAGCTGAAAAGGCTCAAGGCCACGCTGGACGACGCCATAGACGCCGTCGGCGCCCGGCTCATCGGCGTGGTGATGGAGGACGATTCCGTACAGCTGGCGGCAAATCTTGAAAAGCCTCTCATCGATTTCGGCGCAAGGTACGCCTGGGAGGAGTTTAAAAACATTGCGGGAAGGATCTCCGGCGAGAAGGTCCCGCTGGAACTGAAATAGATCTGAGGAGGACGCGGCGTAATGAATATAGCACTTATGGCCCATGACAGAAAAAAAGACCTCATGGTGGATTTCTGCATCGCATACTGCGGTATTCTGGCAGAGCACAATATCTGCGCCACCAACACCACCGGCCGGCTCGTGATGGAGGCCACCGGCCTGCCCATCACGCTGTACATGTCCTGCAAGCAGGGCGGCGACCAGCAGATAGGCGCCCGCATCTCCTACAACGAGCTCGATATGGTCATATTCCTCTCCGACCCCTCCGGAAAAGAGAGCTACAAGGAGGTCACGGAGATTTGCCGCCTGTGCGATCAGCAGAACGTGCCCTTCGCCACCAACATAGCCACCGCCGAGGTGCTTATCCGCGGTCTGAAGGACGGCATGCTTGACTGGCGTGACATCGTAAACCCCAAAAAGAGCGGAAAATAACAAAAGAATTTGACAAATATCCCCGGCGGTATATAATCAATGTATTGTGTCGCCTTGTTCGGGATATCTGCGTCAGGCCGGAACGGTATGTGTCCGGCGTGAGTAAAAGCTCCCGCCCCGTAAGGCGAGAGCTTTTCATTTTTTACGTTAAAGGTATTATCTATGGAAATCATCAGACCTCACACTCTATCCGGCTTTATGGAGCTGCTGCCCGACAGGCAGGCGGCTTTTGACGACATGCTGGAGCGGCTGCGCCGTACCTACGCGCTGTACGGCTTCACCGCTCTGGACACTCCGGTTATCGAATCCTCCGACGTGCTGCTGGCCAAGGGCGGCGGCGAGACGGAAAAGCAGGTCTACCGCTTCACCAAGGGCGACAGCGATCTTTCCCTGCGCTTCGATCTGACGGTTCCCCTTGCCAAGTACGTGGCTCTGCATTACTCCGAGCTGTCCTTCCCCTTCCGCCGCTTCCAGACCGGCAAGGTCTATCGCGGTGAGCGGGCACAGCGGGGAAGGTTCCGGGAGTTCTATCAGTGCGATATCGACGTTATCGGCGACGGGGCTCTTGACATCATAAACGAGGCGGAGATACCCTCCGTCATCTACAAAGCCTTCACCTCTCTCGGCCTTGAGCGGTTCGTGATAAGGGTCAACAACCGCAAGATACTCACCGGCTTCTACTCCATGCTGGGCCTTGCGGACAAGTCCGGGGACATCATGCGCACGGTGGACAAGCTGGACAAGATCGGGCCGGAAAAGGTCCGGGCCATCCTGACGGACGACTACGGCATCCCCGGCGATACCGCCGGCGATATTCTCGCCTTCATCGCAATAAAGGGCACCAACGATCAGGTGATATCTGCTCTGGAGAGTTATCGCGGCCGGGACGGGCTTTTCGATACCGGTCTTGACGAGCTGAAGACCGTGGTGAGATATCTGGGCGACTTCGGCGTGCCCGAGGACCACTCCGCCGTGGATCTGACCATCGCCCGGGGCCTTGACTACTACACCGGGACCGTGTACGAGACCACCATGCTGGACCACCCGGAGGTGGGTTCCATCTGCTCCGGCGGACGGTATGACGACCTGGCCGGATATTACACCGACAGGAAGCTGCCCGGCGTGGGCATATCCATCGGCCTTACGCGGCTTTTCTTCGTGCTGGAGGACTGCGGCATGCTCAATCCCGAGCTGCCCACCGCCCCCGCCGACGTGCTCATAATCCCCATGACCGACGACCGGGGCCCCGCCACCAAGCTGGCCACCTCCTGCCGGGAAGCGGGCATCCGCACCCAGATATATACGGAGAACAAAAAATTCAAGGCCCGCCTCACCTACGCCAACCGCCTGGGCATTCCCTACGTGCTGCTGCTGGGCGAGGACGAGATAGCCAAAAACATGGTCTCCTGCAAGGACATGGAGTCCGGTACCCAGGAGCTTATGACCACAGGCGACCTCATCGCCCACGTGCTCTCAGGCATTGAAAAAAAGCGCGCCGCCGCTCCGATAAAGGAATGAGCGACGGCCCTGTACGATAAAAACGACAAGGAGAATGGCAATCATGCTTCAATCCCGTACTCATAACTGCGGCGAGCTCCGCCTTGAAAACGCCGGCCAGAGCGTCAAGCTGGTGGGCTGGATGGAGAACGTCCGCGAGGTGGGCAGCAACTTCGCCTTCGTGGTCCTTCGGGACTTTTACGGCACCACCCAGATAGTGGTGGAGGACGAGGCCATCATGCGCACCGTAAAGTCTCTCAACAAGGAGAGCACCATCTCCGTGGAGGGCACCGTCCGCGAGAGAGCATCCAAGAACCCCAACATGGCCACCGGCGATATCGAGGTCGTGCCGGAAAAGATAGAGGTGCTGGGCCGCTGCCGTTACAACGAGCTGCCCTTCGAGATCAACCGCTCCACCTCAGCCGACGAGATGACCCGTCTTAAATACCGCTTCCTGGACCTGCGCAACCCCGCGGTGAAGAAGAACATCATCCTGCGCTCCAACGTGGTGGCCGCCATCCGCGCCGCCATGACGGCGGAGGGCTTCCTTGAGATATCCACCCCCATACTCACCGCCTCCTCCCCCGAGGGCGCGCGTGACTATCTGGTGCCCGCCAGAAAGCACCCCGGCAAGTTCTACGCCCTGCCCCAGGCGCCCCAGCAGTTCAAGCAGCTGCTGATGACCTCCGGCTTTGACCGCTATTTCCAGATCGCCCCCTGCTTCCGGGATGAGGACTCCCGCGGCGACCGCAGCCCCGGCGAGTTCTACCAGCTGGATATGGAGATGGCCTTTGCCAGCCAGGAGGACGTGT
>JAEEGL016505186.1_pt1 | contig 15401 bp, 16 predicted proteins | sample 9134231 | NCBI WGS metagenome assembly JAEEGL01 (sample SAMN16246548, study PRJNA631951) | gut metagenome | biome: gut microbiome; feature: rumen; material: fiber-attached | host: Bos | place: Iran: Karaj | collected 2018-10 | reverse complement strand
TTCATTGGACGAAGAACAAATTCTTCTCCTTCAACTTCCATCTTTGGAAACATTGCATCTTTATAATGTGCCCAGTGACCTGAGGTCTTATAAAGTTCGACATTTCCTAGAGGTGGTGTTAAAACGTGAGTATATCCTATCTTCTTCTCTTTGCCTTTAATATAATTTTCTAATTGTTCCCAGATAATATATCCTTTTGGCAAATAAAGTGGTAAGCCTTTACCTGTTAAATCAGATGTCATAAATATGCCAAGTTCTTTACCTATTTTTCTATGATCTCTTTCTTTTGCTTCTTCTAATTTAGCAAGATATTCATCAAGTTCAGATGCCTTTGGAAAAGAAATTGCATATACTCTTTGAAGCATTTTATTTTTTTCATTGCCTCTCCAATATGCTCCAGCAAAGTTAATTATTTTTACTGCTTTAACTTTACCCGTGCTCATTAAGTGAGGACCTGCACAAAGATCAGTAAAATCACCTTGTTTATAAAAACTAATTTCTTCTCCTTCTGGTAAATCATTAATTAATTCAACCTTATATGGTTCATCTTTCATTAATTCGATAGCTTCTGCTTTTGGAAGTGTAAATCTTTCAATAGCTATATCTTCTTTAATGATTTTTTTCATTTCTTCTTCAATTTTCACTTTATCTTCATCACTAAAGTGTTCAACTGGATCAAAGTCATAATAAAATCCTTCATCTATTGATGGACCAATTGCAAGTTTTGTTTCTGGAAATAATCTTTTAACAGCTTGAGCCATAATGTGAGAAGTTGTATGCCAATAAGCTTTTTTGCCTTCTAAGTCTCCATCTGCAAAAGTATGGATAACTAGATTGCAATCTTCATTAACAACATATCTTAAATCTTTAACTTCTCCATTTACTTCTCCGCAAGTAGCATTTCTTGCTAAACCTTCTGAAATTTGTTTAGCAATTTCTAAAATTGATTTTCCTTCTTCAACTTCAAGTGAAGAACCATCTTTTAATGTAATCTTTAACATTTTTATTCTCCTTTCTGTTTTACACGAAAAAAAACTCCTAAAGCGTTTTTCCGCTTTAGGAGTGTATATATTTACACGGTTCCATCCTAAAATTTAACTTAATTTAGTATCGCTTAACGCGCGAACTTCGTCTGGTTTAGTCGCCAGCACCATGAGAAGTTAGTTCTTCAAAATCGTTTTCTTAAAGCACCTTTCAGTCAGTTTCGAGTGCCTCTCCCTAAAAGAAACCTTATTTTTACTTTTTCTTCCATTCGGCTTTCTAGGCTGTATTTTACTACTCTTTTTAAATAATGTCAACTAATTATGCCCAAGGATTTTGTGATTCTGGCTTTCTAATATCTACCAAAAGACCAAGTATAGAGTCGCTCCAAACAACCCATCTGCCATCTTTCATTTTTCTTAAAGTAATAAATCTTTCCGAATCTGCTCCACCGCTTCTTAAAAGTAGCCTAATATATCCTTCATTTTGATAAGAATATGGATTATCAAATACATCAATTGAAAGTGGTTCAATAGGAGTATAATCATTATCTGGTGTTGCACCAACAAAATATGATTTTCCAATATATGGCCATTTGTCATTTTGGCTCATTCTTTCATTAATATTAGACTTCATTAAGTTTGAAATTTCTTGTGCTTCTCCCATTAATTTTGAAAGCATATCAAAAAAGATTTCTTTATTATTAGGATCATAAGCACAAATTGCGTGTACTGCTAGTCCTGCTGTTTTAAATGGATCTTGCATATCCTCAATATTAATTTCATCTGCATTATTAATCATTTTTGAATATGTTATTGTCATATTACCATTCTCCTTTTTTATTTTAGTTTTTGCTCTGTTTCGTCTGGAATATAATATTTTGTTCCAACCATTTTATCTGGTAAATACTGTTGTTCAACTTCATGATTTGGAAAATCATGAGGATATTTATAACCAACAGAATATCCTTCCTCTTTCATATCTTCAACAGGAGCATTCCTAATATGCATTGGAATAGTACCTGTATCCATACTTCCGACATCGTGAAGCGCCTTATCTATTCCTAGATAAGCAGCATTAGATTTTGGAGATCTTGCAACATAAGTTGCAGCATCTGCTAACAATATTCTAGCCTCTGGCATACCAATTTGATGAATTGCTTGAAGAGCAGCATTTGCAACAACTAATGCATTTGCGTTAGCCATTCCAACATCTTCAGCTGCACAAATAGCAATACGTCTTGCTAAAAACATAGGATCTTCTCCTGCATATAGTGCTCTTGCTAGGTAGAAAAGAACAGCATCTGCATCTCCGCCACGCATAGATTTAATAAATGCAGAGATATTATCATAATGTGAGTCTCCTGATTTATCAAATTCAACCTTCTTTTTTTGTATACATTCAATTGCAATTTCTTTTGTAATTAATATTTCACCATCTTCATTCATATCGGTTGTAAGAGCAGCTATTTCTATTGCATTTAAAGCTACCCTTACATCTCCGCCTGATAGTTCGGCAATCATTTTTAGTACATCATCGCTAACATTTAATCCTAAATTTCCAAGTCCTTTTTTAGTATCTGTAACTGCATTTTTTAAAACTTTAAAAACATCTTCATTTGTCAATTCTTTTAGTTTAAATACAGTAGAACGAGATATTAAAGCTTTATTAACACTAAAATATGGATTTTCAGTAGTAGCTCCAATTAGTATAACTGTGCCATTTTCTACATAAGGTAAAAGTGCATCTTGTTGTAATTTATTAAATCTATGAATTTCATCTATAAACAAAACTACTTTTCCGAGATGGATTTAAAAGAGGATTTTCTGTATCTTCAACAATCCTCTTAATATCTGCTACTCCGGCATTTACTGCATTTAGTCTTTCAAATTTGTTCTTAGTAGTATGTGCAATAACTCTTGCCAAACTAGTTTTTCCACAACCTGGTGGTCCCCATAAAATAATGCTCGATAATCTATCTGCTTTTATTAATCTATAAAGCATTTTATCTTTTCCAATTATATCTTCTTGACCTACATATTCATCTAAAGTTTCTGGTGCCATCCTATACGCAAGTGGCGTTTTTTTATTATCCATTTTTTACCTCTTTATTTGTAGAAAGCAATGCTCAGCGTAATATCTCTTTGAACAATAATCATCGCTACATCTTATTGTTTTGCAAAAAACAATAGAGCCTTTTTAATAATATCTTCTACACTTAATCCTTCACTATTAACAGAAGCTACCGCTTTTGCAGCTTCTCTTTGTGGATATCCTAATACTTGAAGTGCAGCAACAGCTTCTGATAAATTGTCTCCACCAACTTGAATTGTTTCTGTAATAGCATCTTCTGATGAAATTGACTCCTCTGTTTTTAATTTATCTTTTAATTCCAAAATTATTCTTTGCGCAGATTTTGCTCCTATTCCTGGAAGTTTTGTTAGTTCTTTAACATCATTTGTTATAACTGAAAGTGCAAATTTAGAAGGAGAAATATTAGCCAAAATCGTATTAGCAGATTTTGCTCCAACACCACTTACGCCAATTAATAATTCAAACATTCTAAGTTCTTCAGCAGTAGCAAAACCATATAAAGAAATATTATCTTCTCTAACATGATAATGTGTATGAACCATAGCTTCAGAACCTATTTCACCTAATTTATTAATAGTAGATGTAGGAGCATATATTTTATATCCTACACCACCAACATCAATTACAACATAATCTGTGCTTTTAATAGCTAATTTACCTTTAATATATGCAAACATTTTATTCTCCTCTTTTACTTTTTATATCTTGTAATTCAAATCTATACTTTTGACCATTTTTATTTACTTCATCTAAAAACATATTATATGGTCTACACCACAATTTTCCATCACCATATAGTGATCTATAAGCTATCATTTTTTCACCATTTTCACTATTATATATAATATCTTCTACTAAATATAAATCTCCTTTATAATGCTTATAAATCCCTTTTATTTTGATATCGTCCATGAACTATCACCAATGGTAATTATATAATATAGCTGCTTAAAAAAAAACCGAACAAACAAAAAAAGAAGAACTTTTGCTCTTCTTTTTTATAAAAATTATGTTACTTTATTGGATCTTTTCTGGTTCAGCATAGTCAACGTCAAATGTTTCAACTGTCATTGTTTTTATCTTTGGAGGATTAATAGGATAATCAAATACCTCACCTGCTTGATAAGCCTCTACTATAGCTATGTCGTTGCTATCTAATTGACCTCCAGATAGTAGTTTATAATATGCTGCTTCAAAATCATTTGTAGAATATGTAACGGGACTTTCGACAATTTTGTATACTTCATCCATTCCTTCTATTACTTTTCCAAATCCAGCATATAAGCCATCAAGATTTGCATATGCTTCTTCGCCTGTTACAATAAAAAATTGTGAACCTGCAGAGTTTGGATCTTTAGCTCTGGCCATAGATATAACACCTACATCATGTTTTAGGTTATTAGTAAAGTTATTATCATTGAATTCACCTTTAATGCTATATCCTGGTCCACCTGTACCTATTCCGTCTGGATCTCCACCTTGTGCCATAAAACCTGGAATTACTCTATGGAATATTAATCCATTATAAAAACCTGATTTTACTAAAGAAATAAAATTCTCAACAGTAGTTGGTGCAACGTTTGGATATAATTCAATCTTAACTACACCACCATCTTCCATTTCCATTGTGACTACTGGATTTTGTTCAACATTATCATATTTTCCTTGTGGAAGTGGTTCAGCTTTTTCTCCGCTTTCTTGTTTTTCACCACTTTCATTTAATTTATCTAATTCAATTAATTGTTCTACTATTTGTTCATCATCTGTCTTTTCACAAGCAACTAAGCATAAGCAAAAACATACAATAATCATTATAATTAATACTTTTTTCATTTATTTCATCCTTCCATTTTTAAAACTATAACTATTATACATTAATCAATTATTAATTCAATAAAAGGCACAAAAAAGACACATATAAAATGTGTCTTTTTTATCTTTTATACTAATCCTCTTTGTCTCTATTCATATCTTTTAAAAGTTCTAATTGTGATATTAAAAGAGCTTCCATCTTTGCTTTATATACATCAAATTGTTTTTGAGTTTCTTCTAATTTAAGTTGTTTTTCTAAAACCTTTTGTCCAATCTCATCAACAGATTTTCTAGCACTTAACTCAGCATCTCTTAAAATATTGTCTGCCTCTACTCTAGCATTTTGTTTTACAGTTTCAGCTGTTCCTTGAGCAACAACAAGTGCATTTTGAAGAGTATCTTCTATTGACTTATAATGTTGTATTCCTTGATTTAAAACAGCTATTTTATCTTTGTACTCAATATTTTCTCTATAAATTCTTTCATAATCTCTTAAAAGCTCAGCCATAAACTCATGAACTTCTTGAGTACTATATCCATTTACAGCTTGTTTTTTAAATGTTTTATTTTCAATATCTAGTGGAGTTATCATACTACCTACCTCCTTTTTTCTTTATATCAAAGTGGCGACCTTCTTGGTCGCCGCTAATTATTTACTGATATACTATTTAATCCAAGAAACACTATTTGTTTTTTCTTTAACTGTTTCTTTAATAACTTCATTTGTAATCTCATAATTGAATGGAGCTATTAAGAAAATTGAATTAGAAATCTTTTGTATATTGCCATCTAATGCATATACAGCACCACTCATAAAATCGATAATTCTTCTTGCAACGTCTTTGTTAACGTATTCAAGATTTACAATTATAGATTTCTTTTGTTTTAAATGCTCACAAATTTCAGAAGCTTGATCATAACTATTTGGTTGAGATATAACTACTCTAACATTTTGAACTCCTGGAAGCATTGCAACTTTATTCTTTCTTCCCCATCCTAATCTTGGAGTTTCTTCATAGCTTTCATCTTCAACTTCTACTTCATCATCTATATCTTCTTCTGGATCATATTCTCCATTTCCTAATCCAAACATATCCGCAATCTTGTTTACAAATCCGCTCATTATCTAATAACCTCCCAAAACAAACTATTCTACTTAATATTTTATAGGATTTACACTTATTGTCAACCAGTATAAGGCCATGTAATTGCTATTTAACGCTTCTGTAACAAACCTGTAAAACATCTAGCTTTCTATCAAAACTTTGTCGTATAAATTCAGTCTATTTCTATCATCTATTAGTTCTTTATTTAATCCAAGTTCTTCTAGCTCAGCATCTTCGAAATTACTTACTATAGAAAAACCACCAACTTGATTATCTACCTTAACCCATACTTTTCTCTTATATCCTGTAACGCCTTGAACACTAATTGCTTTTAAAGTTTTAGTTATGTTACCTTGAGCATCTTTTATTTCATCATCATAAATTGCTTCATTTGGTAATTTGATTCCTTGATAATCCCACCAAACAATATTTACATTTAATTTTCTATACTGTGATAATTTTTCTATATTATCTGTAGTTCTTAAAAAAACATATTTTGTATCACCATCTTTAATAATATAATCAACAGTTGCCTTACTTAAATTATTTAAATCAGTTCCAAGTGTGTATTTAACTGTATCATTTAACTTTAAAGATGTTCCTTCTTCTGATTTAGTTACCACTACTAAATATGCATAAAAATTATTAATAATTTTAATCTTATCTGTTGTAATCGGTATCAATTGGTTCGTAGAACTTTTAATATCTTTTAGCATGTCTACTGTGATATTTAAAAAATCTTCTGGTTTCAACGATTCTTCATATCCATCTACTCTATAAGAAACTAGTCCTGCTTTACTTGCTTTTACGCTAACTTTATTCTTTGCTATTTCTTTTTCTAAAGCCATTCTTTTATTAACTAATTCATTTAGCTCTGAGCCTTTTCCATTCGAACTAGCAATAAATTTAACTTTCTTTTCAAGTAATTCATCAATAGCCGTTTTCTTATTATTTAAATCATGAATTTTTTCTTTATCTTTTAAGAGATCATACAAATTACTTTCCAAACTTTTTTCAACATTTTTTACATCCTGCGAATACTCAAGCTGCATTCCTTTCATTATCTCTTGAATTTGTAAATCTATACTATTAATTTCTTTCTTTTGTTCATCATTGTTTTCTTGAATAAAATATGCGATTACATCACCTTGAGCTGCTCTATTATTATCATAGATATTAATCTGTCTCTCGCCTACATACTCACTAGTATCAACTAGTTCTTCATCTCTTATAACATAAGCAATATCTTGTTCGTAATTTGTTATACGACCATTTTTCGCAAGAGCATATCCTGCTGGTTGATTATATAATCTAACTAATTGCGTTACTGCAAATAATCCGTCCAACAACAACTACTGCAATTATAATATATACAATATCTTGTTTTTTTCTATTACTATGCATTATAGTTTTTCTCCTCTTTATTTTCGATAATCATTTGTAATTTGTTCTATCATTTTTTCTTTGTCGTTGCCATCTATCCATTTTATATTCTTAGTTTTCTTAAACCATGTTACTTGTCTTTTAGCATATCTTCTACTTTGCATTTTGATTTTTTCTATCATCTCATCAAAAGTTGCATTGCCATCTAAATATTCAATAACTTCTTTATAACCTAAACCTTGCAAAGCAGTTTTAGAAAAATTATATTTTTCTCTTATTCTTTTTACCTCATCTATAAGTCCTTGATTAATCATCAAGTCTACACGTTTATTTATTCTTTCATATAAGAGTTCTCTATTCAAATCGATTCCATAAATCAAATAATCATATGGAACTTCTTTTTGAGATTCTTTATCTATAAGTGATTTTGTTTTACCTGTTACTTTATATATTTCAAGTGCTCTAATCACTCTTCGTATATTATTCTTTTCAATTATTTTAGCAGATTCGGGATCAACTTTTAAAAGCATATCAAATAAAAAATCATTTCCTTTTTCATTTGCAATTTTTTCTAATTCTGCTTCATATTCTAAATCTTTTTGAATATCTTCAAATTCTATACCATTTACAAGCGTATTTATGTAGAGACCTGTACCACCAACTATTATTGGTGTTTTACCATTATTAATAATTTCCTCTATTTTTTTTAATGCTTTTTCTCTATATAAAGAAACATTAAATTCTTCATCTGGTTCTACAAAATCAATTAGATGATGAGGAATGCAACCTATCTCATCCTTTGTTGGCTTGGCAGTTCCTATATCCATATATTTATAAATTTGCATTGAATCTGCAGATATTACTTCGCCATTTAATCTCTTTGCAAGCTCAACTCCGAAGTGAAGTCTTTCCGAGATGCAGTTGGGCCACAAATAACAATTACTTTTGGTTTCATACTAAAAACCTTTCCTTTTAAATTTCTTTTCTATCTCTTCTTTAGTTAATCTAATAGCAGTTGGTCTTCCATGTGGGCATGTAAAAGGATTATCTAAAACCAACAATTCATCAAACAATGTTTTGATTTCGTTTTCACTTAATTTCATATTAGCTTTAACTGCAGCCTTACAAGCAACAGTTGCTAAGAATCTATTCTCAACTTCTTCTGTTGTTGTCTTGGAAGTGATGTCCATTCCATCAATTATATCTAAGAACAAATCCCTTGTATTCATCTCATAGCAAATAGCTGGAACTCCAGTTATTTTGATTGTATTTTCGCCAAATTCTTCTAATTCAAATCCTGCGTTTCTAAAAATATCCATATGTTCTTGAACTGCTCTCATATCTTTTTTAGATAATTCTAGAACATCTGGAAGAAGAAGCATTTGTGATTCTTTTCCGCCATCATTATAATAATTAGATTTTATTTTTTCATAAAGAACTCTTTCGTGTGCAGCGTGTTGATCTACGATATATACTTCATCATCAATTTGAATCAAAATATATGTTAAAAATGCAACACCAATTATCTGATAATCTGGAAGATTTGGTTTTATCATACTCTTTGCTAGGTTTGAAAAGATGTCTTCTTGAGCTATATCGTTCTTCTTTTCTTCATCATTTTTCTCTGCTTTTTCAAAATCTTCATCTGTAACTTTAATATTATTTATATCAAAACCTTTATCTTCTTTTTCCTCTTCTGCAGAAAAATTTAATTTAGATAAACTAATGTCTTCATCATCGCTTTGAGTAGCAACATATTTTTCATCATCTTCTTTTAGCATGTCCATTTCTTTTTTGAAATTAACAGCTATTACATTGTTACTGTTTTCTTTTTCATTTTCTTCGTTAATTACCTCTGAAGAAAGATCAATATTTAAATTAACTTCTTCTGTATTATCTGCTTTAGATATATTATCGACACTTTCTTCAGTGACACTATTATTTATTTCTTCATTATCTTTTTTAGACTCTAAAGAATCATTAATAGGTCTATATTTATCAAATAAGCCTTCTTTTCTTTCTCTAAATTCTTTTTCTTTTGAAGTTTCTTCATCATCAACTACTGTTAGGTCTTGAGAATATAATGCATTTTTTATTGCGACATTAATAGCAGAAAATACTTTTCCTTCATCTTGAAATCTTACTTCAAGTTTTGCAGGATGAACATTAACATCTACGAGCTCAGGATCCATTTTGATATTTAAAATGCAAAATGCATATCTTCCCTCATGAAGAAGAGTACCATATGCTTTATCAACTGCAGCAGATAACACTTTATCTTTTATATTTCTTTCATTTACATAGAATAATTGATTAGATCTATTAGAACGCGCAATTTCAGGCTTGCCGCAAACACCGGTAATAGTATATCCTTCATATTCTGAATTTACATCCAGAATATTATTAGCTACATCTTTTCCATAAACACTATAAATAACGGTCTTTACGTCTCCGTTTCCCGAAGTTTGTAAAACTGTCTTTTTGTTGTTAACTAATTTAAACGATATCTCTGGATGGATTAAAGCAATCTTTGAGACTGCTTCTTCTATATATCCTCCTTCAGTAAAATCTTTTTTTAAGAATTTGTACCTAACAGGTGTATTATAAAATAATTCTTTTACTAGAATAGAAGTACCAATTGGCGCACCACATTCTTCTTGATTTACAATTTCTCCATTTTCAACCCACACTTTAATGCCTGTTTCTTGGTTTTCAGTACGGGTTGTCATCTCTATTTTACTTATACTTGCAATAGATGCTAATGCTTCACCTCTAAACCCCATTGTTGATACTTTAAGTAAATCTTCTGCTTTTCTAATTTTTGATGTTGCATGTCTTTCAAAAGAAAGTGCTATGTCATCAGGGGCGATTCCTTTTCCATTATCTGTGATTCTAATGCTAGTTATTCCACCATTTTCTATTTCTACAATAATTGAATCTGCACCAGCATCAATTGAATTTTCACACATTTCTTTTACAACATTTGCAGGTCTTTCAATAACCTCTCCTGCTGCAATTTTATTAATGGTTTGATCATCCAATAAAACTATACTTCCCATCTTTTGTGCCCCCTATTTTATAAAACTATTCATTTACTTTATCTACAATTAATTTTAATCTTTTAAGTTGTGTTAATACTTCCTCTTTAATAATTGGATTTGATTTTTCAAAATTTGCTACTGGATAAACAAAAGCCTCATCTTCAAACAAAGATTTATCATTATAGCTTCCATATTCTAACGTTACATATTTTAGTGTTGATTTATATTTTGGAAGATATTCTTCTAAAAACTTATAGTCTTCTTCAGTTAACTTTCCATGATAATCAAACCTATTACCAAATCTTTCTTCAGCCGCTTTTATGAATCTTATTTGTCTTTCAGTAAATTGTTTTCTAACTTCTTCTTTAGAGATATCTGGCAAATCAAACATTCCAGCCAAATGAAATTCAACGACTCTGTCCATAGGAAGCTTAGAAACATATTCTTCAAGAGTCATGTTAAAATGCTTCGCTGATTGTCTAGCATGTGAAATATCAAACAAAAAATAAATGTCATTTTCATGAACTATTTTAGAAATAATTTCAGGTCGCAATAAATACTCACAGTGTCTATAATGCTTTCTATATGGTATATTTTCAAGTGCTATATCTGTGTTAAATGCTTTTTTGAAATCTATAATATTTTGCTTAATTGCTTCGTACGTTTCTTCTTCAGTTTGATCTTTATTTCTAGCGCAAATATGGGCTGAAAAATATGGAGTTTTTGATTTTTCTAAAATCTCTTTTGTTTTTTCTACATCAGTAAATTTAATTAAATCTTTATCTCCAAATGCAGAAGCTTTCCCAATCGCTCCATGAAACATAAGCCATCTTTGTTGCCAGCACCATTCAAGACCACTTAAATCCTCATTTAAGCTATATAATTTAAAGTAATCAATAAAGTCTATTTTATCTTCTTCAAATAATTCTTTAACTTCTAACAAATAGTTCACACCTAATTGCATTTCTTTTGTACTCTCCTTTTATTTATCTTATTGTATTAAAGTTTTTCTTTCATTTTAACTAAAGTATTTAATGCATCAATTGGAGTCAATTCATTTAAATTAATCTTATCTAATTCTTGTGCAATTTCTCCCAATTTGTAATTAAATAAATCTACTTGCCCGAAAGAAGCTGCTGTTTGTTTAACAGCCTTATTATTTTTTGATTCATATACAAAGTTTTGTTCTTTTAAATCTTTCAAAATTGTATTTGCTCTTGTAATTACAGTACTTGGAATTCCAGCTAATTTGGCAACATGAACTCCATAGCTTTCATCTGCTCCACCTTCAATTATTTTACGAAGAAAAATTACATCTTCTCCTTTTTCCTTAACAGCAATACAATAATTCTTTATTCCATCAATTTTATTTTCTAATTCTGTTAGCTCATGATAGTGTGTTGCAAATAATGTTCTTGCACCTATCTTTGATTTGTTGGCAATATATTCAACCGTACTCCAGGCAATTGAAAGTCCATCATAAGTTGATGTTCCTCTTCCAATTTCATCTAGAATTAATAAGCTCTTGTTGGTTGCATTATTTAATATATTAGCAACTTCTGCCATTTCAACCATAAATGTTGATTGTCCAGTAGATAAATCATCAGATGCGCCAACCCTTGTAAAAATTCTATCTACTATACCTATTTGTGCACTGCTAGCTGGAACGAAGCTTCCAATTTGTGCCATCAAACATATTAAAGCAACTTGTCTCATATATGTGCTTTTACCTGCCATATTAGGACCTGTAATAACATTTACTCTGTTACTCTCTGTATCTAATAAAGTATCATTTGGAACAAAGCTTCCTGATGGAATTAGCTTTTCTACAACTGGATGTCTTCCATCTTTTATTATTATCTCTTCACCATCATATACTTCTGGCATAACATAGCTATTATCTTCTGCAACTTGTGCAAATGAATTAAGAACATCTAAAGTAGCAATCAAAGTAGCTGTATCTTGTAATCTTTTAATCTCTTTAGTAATTTTATTTCTAATTTCTATAAAGATTTCATACTCTAAATTAACTGTTTTTTCTTGAGCTCCCAAAATAATACCTTCCATATTTTTAAGCTCTTCTGTAATAAACCTTTCACCAGTAGTTAAAGTTTGTTTTCTTATATATCTATCTTCTGGTACGTTGGAAACATTACCTTTAGATACTTCTATATAGTAACCAAAAACTTTGTTATATCCTACCTTTAGATTTTTTATTCCTGTTAACTCTCTTTCTTTTGCTTCCAAGTTTGCAATCCATTGTTTGCCATCTCTTGCTGCACTAATGTATTGACCAATTTCTTCTGAATAAGTAGGTTTTATGATTCCGCCTTCTTTTATAGTAACTGGTGGATCATCAACAATTGCATCATCAATTAATTTATAAATATCTTTTAATTCATCTATATCATTATAAATATTATTTAATATTTTAGAATTGCAGTCTTTAAGTAATGCCTTAACATCTGGAATTTTTGATATAGAATTTTTTAAAGTAATTAATTCTCTAGCATTTACTGTGCCATAAGCAATTTTGCCAGCCAAACGCTCTATATCATAAACCTTCCTTAAGCTTTCTTGAAGCTCTGAGCGAAGCATTAAATTATTATTTAATTCTTGCACTCCTCCTTGACGAAGCTTAATGTCATCGATATCTAGCAAAGGTTCTTCAATCCATTTGCGAAGTAATCTTCCGCCCATTGATGTTGATGTTTGATCAAGAACCCATAATAAACTTCCTCTTTTATTTCTATCTCTTAATGTTTCTGTAAGTTCTAAATTTCTTCTAGCAATACTATCTAAAGTCATATACCTAGAAACATTATAAACATTAATCTTATTTATATGAGTTAAATCGATTTTTTGAGTTTCTTTAATATATTTAATCAATATTAAACAAGCTTTAGATGCATTTTTTAATTTAGTCATTTCTATAAAACCATCTGAATTTAACACATTATTAGATGTGGAATTTTCCTGAAAAAGTGCAACATTTTTATCCTTTAATTTAATTGAATCTGTATTTTGCATAGATTCAGTAGTTTTACTATTTGCTAGATAATCATTTAAAGAATTAACATCTCCATTATTTTTAGAAATATAATCAAAAACTGATCCTTCTTTTTCGATTTCTAAAGGTAAATTTTCATTTGAAAAATAGATATTAAATCTTTCTTTTATTGAATTAATACTCTTTTCATCATCAAACATCTCCTTGTTTACTACTATTTCAGCAGGAGATGTTTTTGCAATCTCATTTATAAGCTTTTCAAAGTTATTACCGAGAAGAAATATCTGTAGCAAAAAATTCGCCCGTAGAAACATCACAATACGCATAGCCGTAGCAAAGCCCCTTTTTATAGATTGCAGCAATATAGTTGTTTTTTCTATCATCTAGCATATTGCTCTCAATTACTGTTCCAGGAGTAATAATACGAATTACATCCCTTTTTACAAGCCCTTTAGCAAGTGAAGCATCTTCTAATTGTTCACAAATAGCTACTTTATGACCTTTTGAAACAAGCCTTGGAATATAACTTTCTACGCTATGGAAAGGAATTCCACACATTGGTGCTCTTTCACTTAAACCGCAATCTTTCCCTGTTAATACTAATTCTAGTATATTTGATGCAATTTCTGCATCATCAAAAAACATCTCATAGAAATCGCCTATTCTATAAAGAAGTATACAATCATTATATTGATTTTTTGTCTCTATATATTGACTCATCATAGGAGAAATTTTTTTAAAATCTTCTTCTTTTAATTCACTTAATTTCATCTAAAAAACCTCTATTTTTAAATAGTTTTTGAGTATTCAAAAACTTAGAATTTTCCTAGAATATTCTATCATTTTGGGTATTTTTATGCAACAAATTAAAAGTCATAAAATTGTAGAAAAATTGCAATAAAAAAACCACCGGCTTTAAAAGCCGGTGGAAAAATCATTACTTCTCCTTTCTGATTTTTTTCGCCCATCCCAAAAGAATGACAGGGATGGAAACAGAAACCATTACACCAAAATGAGGAAAAATCCCAAGCATCCAGGTGTATGCAGTTGTTATCCAACCGCAGATGGTTTCAGTCAGCAGCCCCCATTTTCCTATCCGATACCATGTAGCCGTAAGCATCTGGCCACATGTCGCCACCTGGCTCGGAAAGAAACCTGTTACCAGGATTCCGATCAAGTACATGCCGGTCAGGAACAGGAGCGCGGAAATTACGAACTTCACAAACTTCTTCATGTGAAGTCCTCCTTTCTTTTAATTTACGATATATATTATATCATATTTATGTAAACTTTTCAATATTGTCTAAAAAAGTCCTACTTTTTGTACTAATTTTTCAAAAATAATCAATAAAAAAACATGTAAAACAAGAGTTTTACATGTCATTTTTTGTGAAAATTTAATTATTGAAGTTCAACAACAGCACCAGCATCAACTAGTTGTTTTTGAAGAGCTTCAGCATCAGCTTTAGAAACGTTTTCTTTAATAGCTTTTGGAGCAGCTTCAACTAATTCTTTAGCTTCTTTTAAGCCAAGACCTGTAGCTTCTTTAACTACTTTGATAACATTCATCTTGCTATCACCAATTTCTTTAAGAACAACATTAAATGATGTCTTTTCAGCAGCACCAGCAGCATCTCCGCCAGCAGCAGGAGCAGCAACAACTGCAGCAGCTGCAGCAGATACTCCAAATTTTTCTTCAATAGCTTTAACTAAGTCAGCTAGTTCTAGTACTGAAAGTTTTTCAATTTCAGTGATAAATTCTTCAATTTTCATGATTTTTAATCTCCTTTTTATATTTTATATATTTTTTAAATTTTTGTTCCTCATAATTTATACTCTTCTCAAAAAGCATTAGAAGTAGTTAGTTACAAGGAAATCGAGTTTCAAATGCCGGAGGCGTGCTTAGTGCACGTTGAGGACATTTGGAACGATGATTGACGCAGTAAATGACTGCTTATAATGCTTTTTATTAAG
>JAEEGL015934376.1_pt1 | contig 15401 bp, 8 predicted proteins | sample 9134231 | NCBI WGS metagenome assembly JAEEGL01 (sample SAMN16246548, study PRJNA631951) | gut metagenome | biome: gut microbiome; feature: rumen; material: fiber-attached | host: Bos | place: Iran: Karaj | collected 2018-10 | reverse complement strand
TTTTTCCTGTTCGAATCGGTATTTGCCATAATCAAGTATTTTACAAACCGGTGGATTTGCATTAGGTGAAACTTCAACAAGGTCAAGGTCTTTGTCCTTTGCCATGTTAAGGGCTTCCTGTGTAGCAACAATGCCTAACTGATTTCCCTCATCATCAATAAGACGTACCTCTCGGACACGAATCATTTCATTAATTCTCTGTCCATTATTTTTGTTGTTTGTGTTATTCACGTATGCCAATTTTCCTCCTGGAGTTGTAAAAACCCTCTTTAAACATATAGCGTGTATCTTCCTATTATATGGATTTTATGGGGTAGTGTCTAGTCGTAAAAAAATATATAATCAGCTTATGGCAGAATTCATCTCCACCTTTATAACCGGTTTTCAGGATGTAGTTAAGATTGACCTTGAAAAACGGTTTGCAAATATCAAAATCCTCAATCTTTACGACGGACTTGTTCATTATAAATATGACGGCGATTCAAGACAACTGGAAAAGATTATTTATTTTAACAATACATTTTTTGTGCTCAAAACTATGAAAGGGAAGGGGTTGAATTTTCCGTCGCTTGCTGGGGCTGTTTGTTCGGGAAAGAATTATTTTCTTGTGAATAAGGGCAGCTTCCGCGTGAGATTTCAGAATGAAAATCAGTTTGCAAAGGTAGATAAAAGCTTAACCCGTCGGGCAGAAGAGTATGTGCTTCGCAATTCAAAGCTGCAGCTGGACAGGCTTTCGCCAACCAATGAAATCTGGTTTTCTATCCGCCGGGAAGGTTTTGCCTTTTGTGGAGAGCTCATTTCTAAACGGGAATTTACAGAAAAAAATCTGAATAAAGGTGAACTGCGCCCGGAAATTGCATATCTTATGTGTTGTTTTGCAGAATTACCTTCTCAAGCTGCAGTTGCAGACCCTTTTTGCGGTTTTGGTTCTATCCCGATAAGGCTTCAAAAAAACTTTAACTGCAGCAAGATTTATGCGTCGGATATTGATAAAGACAAAATAGAACTTGTTCAAAAAAAATTTACTGCGGGGGATGAGCCTGTTGAAGTACGCCAGACAGATGCATTTGAACTTGAACATATTCCGGATAATTCACTTGATGCAATTGTTACAGATCCACCGTGGGGATTGTGGGAAAATATTCCGGATATAGAAGCTTTTTACAATAAAATGTTTGAGTCTTTTTGCCGCATTCTAAAGCCTGCGGGGACTATGACTATTTTGAGTGCCCGTACTGCAGAGCTGGAAGCAGCTGCAAAAAACCAGGGACTCGCAATTAAAAAATCGCTTCATACCCTGGTTAATGGTAAAAAGGCATCCTTATATTTTATTACTTATAAAGATATGCCGGATAAGAATTAAATTTTTCTATCTGTTCAAGCATTGAAGACGGAATGCCAAGCTTAGAAGCTGCTTCTTTTTGCTGAATGCTGCTTATTATTCCAAGCACCGATTCTCTAAAGCTTTGTTTATGTTCGTATCTGTAGGCAATTACCTTACAGCCCGGAATCATAAGCTCGTGGTTTCTTAATTCTTCTATCATGCCGTCCCAGGTTCCAATTTCGTCAATAAGCTTAAGCTTTTGAGCCTGTAAAGCGGTGTAGACTCTTCCGTCTGCAAGCTCGCGTACATGTTTTTCAGAAAGCTTTCTGTCTGTCGCAACAATGGAAACAAACTGATCATAGCATTCATCAGAAACTGACTGAAGAATTTCTTCCTGTTCTTTTGTAATTGGTTCAAAGAAGTTCCCCATGAGCTTGTTGCGGCCCGAGTGAATTGCTTCAATTTTAATTCCAATGGTATCCAGAAGCTCTGTTGCATCAATCAGCTCGCCGGAAATAACTCCGATTGAACCGGTAAGAGTGTTGCGGTTTGCGTAAATTTTGTTTGCAGGACATGAAATATAGTAGCCGCCCGAAGCTGCCAGAGGCCCCATGTAAACATAAAGCTTTTTGCCTTTTGCAACATAATCCTTGAGCGCAAAATAAACTTCATCTGCCTGGTAAACAGCTCCCCCTGGAGAATTTACGTACATTGCAATTGCAACGTTGTTATTATCAGAAGTTAACTGATTAATTGTAGAAAGAAGCCACGACTGATTATATGTAGAGTTTGCTTCTTCGATTGTTCCTGTAACATAAAGAGCAGCAATAAATTCCTTTGTCTTTATTCCTTTTGTTTCTGAATCAAGAGAAGAAAATCCGCTCGGGTTTCCTGTTGAATTGGCCGGAGTCTGTCTTGCAACTCCAGCTTTTTTTGTAATGTAAACTGAATAACCTATAAAACCACCGCCAATCAGTACGAGGATTATAAGTATTGCTAAACCGGATTTAAAACTCTTGCTCATTCTGTTAAATCCTCCGGTTTAATTTTTCCGTTTTCGAGTGCATCTTTTAATAGTGCATGGTAAATATTTATAAAGGTCATTGTTGTGTAAGGTCTTACATAAAGCTGGGCAAGGCCAAAGGTAATCATTTCAAGAAGATATAAGTGTAAAAAAGTAAGGTGAGTCACAAAAATTTCCATTCTGTGACCGGCTGTAATAATCTTACTTATCTTTAAAGCCCTGCAGATTCCAAGCTCCCCAAACTCTGCAACAAGGTAATAGTGATGTGAATATTCAATTGATTTAATAATCATTATTACAAAAATAAGGATAAGTGAAATATCTGTAATAATAAGACTTACAAATTCTGCATTTTCTCCTGCAAATAAGAAAACAGGTACCAGTACAAACATAAGAACCAGGAATACAGGCAGCATCCATACTACATACCAGAGGACTTGCCATAAGCCTGCAAGAATACCGCGTCCCCACTTATTAAAGCCTTCCAGAAAAGTTTTTACCGAAACAGGTTCCGGGGAACGTGAATAATTAAGAAAGAAGCTTGCAAGAGCAATTTCTGTAATAAATGAAACAAGGGTAGAAATGATAGCAAGAATGTTTTTTACGGGAGAAGCAAGGTCTGAATTAGAAAAATAGGCCATAATTTCATCAAAACTGGCTCCTTTTAGTGAAAGAAGTTCTTCCCAGCTGTATTGCATTCTGTTTTGTGGAATAGAAAAGATCAGTGAAATTACAAAAACAATAAGTACCGAAATTAAGGCGTTTTGCCATCTGCCCTGCAGCTGTTTTTGTGCAAACTGTTTGTATTTTACCCTATCAAAAAACATATTTAGGCTCCTTTTTGGTATATTTATAGCATAATACAAATCAAAATAAAAAAAAAGATGAAAGACCTCACACGTCCTTCATCTTTTAAATTAAGTAAACAAAATATTAGGGCAGGCAACAGGTGCCTGGATGTCTTAAATCACCCGTATTGTGCCGTATACTATTATTATCGGGATTTAAAAAATATAACTTTAGGGAAAAAAGATATTATGTATTTATATTGACTAAGATTTGTTTTTTTAAGATTATATTTGTCTATGAACGAAGAGAAAATAAATCGAGCCTATCTGGAAACCCTGTCTTTTCCTGACCTGGTAAAACTTGCCGATGAATATGGGGTTGACGTTCCTGAAGATTTGGATCGCAGATTTCTTATTACAGAACTTTTAGAGCTCGCAGAAGAAAATAGTCGTGATGAAGATTATGGAATGGTTATTTCTTCTGGTGAAGCCATGAGTATGGATACTCATCTTCCAAAAACTTATAACGAAACTCAAATTTCATGTATTCTGCGTAATCCGGTATGGGCATTTGTTTTCTGGGATATCAGCGAAAACGATCTTGCAATGTTAAAATCGCTTCCGGAGTATTCACTTGCATTAAGAGTATGTATTCTTGGTGCCGCCAATGATTTGAATCCTGTTGAAGTTTTTGAAATTGAAGTTCCAAAGAGTATAAACGAGCAGTATGTACTCATTCCTTCCGGACGCCGCTTTATTAGAATTGAACTTGTTTATTCAAGCGGAACGGGTAGAGAAGTTCTTGCTTTTTCTTCTGTCGTAAACATTCCAAAAGGTTCAGAATTTGTAGAAAATAATCAGCCGGGAGCTGCAAATAAATTCCCGGATATCATAAAGCTTTCGGGCATAGAAAAGATTCTTTCCGAGCATTATAAAAATTATTGTCATTCGTTTTCATAAAAAGATGTGAGTTGAGTTATGGTAAAGAAGTTAGCATTAATTATTAAGACATATCAGGATTTTATCAGAACTGCAGATGAAAAATCTGTGCTGCACAACCGTGAGCGACTGAACGTTTTGTTCGATGCAATTTCTGATTCCTATATTCCCCTTCTTAATATGTTTGAAAGACTGCTTTCTCAGAAAGTTAGTTTTAAACTTGGGCTTGTACTTCCACCTGTGCTCTGTTCAATGCTCGAAAATCCAAAGATCCAGGATTTGTATGTTGAGTCTCTGGAAAAACATATTGCTTTGGGTAAAAAAGAGCTTAACCGAAATAAAAATGACGCCAAGGCTCAGGAACTTGTAAAAACAATTGTAGAAAAATATACAAATCTTAAAAAAGATTTTAATGATAAATATTCACGCAATATCATAAAAGCTTTTGCAGAATATCAGCGCAAGGGTGTTATTGAAATTCTTGGAACCTGTGCAACCGATATTTTTATTCCTCATTATGCAGATTTAGAGGAAGCTGTTGCCGCCCAGGTAGAAATGGGGCTTCAGTCTTATAAAAAGACTTTTGACAATATTCCGGAAGGCTTTTTCCTGCCAGAATTCGGCTATACTCCTGGTGTAGATAAAATTATCCGTGCTTACGGCTATTCTTATACAATCCTTCACGCAAGAAGCGTTCTGCTTACAGATGAACTTCCATCAAACGGAATTTTCTATCCTGCACGTATTGAGAATTCTCTTATTACATTTACTGCAGATCCTGAATTGACTGAACAGCTTATGGGTGAACAGGGCTACTGCCAGAATTCCGTTTATCGTAATGAAAACCGTGATATTGGTTTTGAGCTTGAACTTAAAAAGCTTACACCTGTTCTTGAAGAAAAGAACGCACGTTTTTCTACAGGTTATAAATACTGGAAAAAGGATTTTAACGAAGATTCCAAAATGTCTTATAATTCTGATGCAGCCCTTAAGCAGGCAAAAAAAGATGCTTTGGATTTTGTTCAGACAAAGAGTGCTTTGCTTGAGCATGCTATGGAACTTTCTAAAGATGTGGATTTTGTTACTTCTGTCTGCTGCATTGATGACAACCAGATTCGTAAGGTCTGGTCTGAATATATTTTGTGGCTCGAAAATGTTTTGATTCAGGCAGATAAAGAAGGACTTGAGCTTTCCTGCTGTAAGGATATGGTTTCGCGTCAGTTTAATCTGGAAAAAATTGAACCTTATTATTCTTCGGGAGCAGGTGAGGGCTATGGAGAAAACCTTCTTTCAAGCAAGAACTGCTGGATGATGCGCTATGTACGCAAGGCTACAGAACGAATGATTGATCTGGCAGAACGTTTCCCAAGCGATACAGGCCTTAAAACAAGACTTTTGAATATTGGTTCTATTGAATTATTGCTTGCACAGTCAAGCTCTCTTGCCAAAATGATAGAAGAAGATGATTGCGCAGAATTTGCAGAAGAACGCTTTAAGCTTTCAATTAATGCATTTACTTCTGTTTTTGATTCTTTGGGTTCAAATACTGTAAGTACAGAATGGCTTACAAAACTCGAAGAGCTTGATTATCTTTTTGACTGGATTAATTACAAGATTTTTTCTAAGAAAAAATAATTGTATTTATTCTTCAAAGAACATGCTGTTCCTTACTCTTTCGTACATTTCAATCTGAGAGCGGGCACTTTCTATTCCAAGTTTTGCCGGGTCGTATCTTTTGTTCAGTTTTAATACTTCTTCCCATTGTTCAATGGCAAGCTCCCACTGGGAATTTGCGTAATACTCAAGACCCTTCAGGTAAAGCTCGTCAATTTTTTGCTGGCGTACGGCACGGCCTCTGTCTCCAAGAAGAATCTTTGCAGAAATACTCATCCTGTTTACAGGGGAAAGCGAGGTTGTAAGATCCAGTGTGTAGTTAAAGTTTATGCGGGCGTTGGAAAGCTGGAGTTCGGCTCCTGTAGAAAAGCGCGGGTTACCTCCCTTAATTTCCAGTCCCGTAAGCAGGCTTATGTTTTTTGTAAAAGCAAGAATAACTCCGGCACCTACCGAGAACATCTGATATTTTTTTGGTTCAAAAAGATTTACCGGCTGTTTTATATCAAGTGTTGCAGTAATGATTGGCAAAAACTGGCACGAAAGTCCTGCTGCAAAAACTGTAGGAAGAGGATCATCAAGTTTTAGACCTGATTTGCTTCCAAAACCTGTAAAGGCTGCACCAAGATTTTGTGCAGAAAATCCGATTCGTACGTTTGGAGTTCGGGAAGCAAAGAATTTAAGAAAATTAAACTGAAGCATCATTCCTATATCTGCCATAATTCCTACACCGGATTGTGCAAGTCCCGAGAATGATTTAATTGCATCTGTATCGTTATCAGTGTAGCTTGGAACGCTTCTGAATGCCGATTTTACGGTTGCACCAAGAGCAAAACCCTTAAAATCATAGCCTGCAAGGAAGTTATAAGAAACATTTGCCGCAAAATTGCTTTCTGAATAATAGCTTGTATTTACTCTTTCACCAAAAAGATTGTATTCTGTAAAAGGCATGTAAAGGCAGCCTGCCTGAAATCCAAAGCCTAAGTTGTTTATTCGTGTTGTAAAAACAAGGGTATCCAGCTTGGAATCTGCAATCCAGGAATTGTGATAGGCCGAAGCCTGTGTGTCGTTTAAGATACAGCTGGCAGCCGCGTTATAGTTAATGTAACCCGCATCATCGCAAAGACCTGTGTAGGCAGAACCAAGGCTTTCTGCTCGTCCTCCAATAGGGATAAGCAAAGATCGGAAAGAGGTAGTTCCTTCATTTTTTGAGCTGTCAAAATACGTAATTTTTGATAAAGCAGTGTTAATGTCCGAATAATCAAGCGAATGGACAGTACCTGCTGCTATCAGAAAGAGGAAACTCAATAAAAATGTCTTTTTTGCACTACAAGCCATAATTATTTCTTAAAAATGATACTACATTGTCGGTTTTTTTTCTCTTATATATAAGGTTAAATACCGAAAATATAATATAATAAAAGAATGGTAAGATGACGATGAAACGGAAACTCCGCCTTATTCTTACAGCATTACTTCTTCTCTTTGCAAATCCTGTCTTTTCTCAGGTCGTAGACCAGATTGAACAGGATGATAATAACGGCGAAGTTATGTCTTTGTTCGAAATTGAGCGTTTGATCCGTAAAACAGACTATACCGAAGCATTGCGTCAGCTTAATATCTACATAGAGAAAAAGCCGGACTATTTTGATAACGCTCAGCGACTTGTAAGAATTATTATGAATCGCCGTAAGCAGTATTCGGTTCTTGCAGAACGTGCCATAAGATCAAGTACAGAAAACCCTGAAGATCACGAAACACCTGCAAAAATAATACTTCAAATGCGCAGTATAGAAAAGAACCCTCCTGCCGAAATCAAACGAATGATTGATATGCTTGAAGAAATGCACCTCTTTAAGTATTACGCATATCTTTTTGATAAAATTCAGACAGATTCTGCTGCTCTTACAGAAAGCGGCGACTATTTTGGTGCAATCAATCTTGTTCGCGAACAGGGTTTTGATATTTATAAAGACGAATATTACGATCAGTTTGAAATTGATAATCCGGAAATGAACGAAAAAGCTACTCAGATTGTGGATGAGCTTTCTGCGGCTATTACCGAATACATGTCAAATGACTTTCAGAATATTTTTGATTCTGTTGTTGATCAGATTCTGAAGCAGCTCGATAAAAATGATTATTCCGGTGCAGTGGCACTTTACGGACGTCTTGAAGCAGCGTGCAGTCAGTATACAGAGCTTCGTAACCGTGTTTATGACTGCGGACAGAAAATTAAGGAGCTTTACGCCGTTCAAACCGAACTGGATAGTGAAGTAACAGACGCATCTTATCTTCCTTTTATGCAGCGTTTTATCCTTGGTGTCCAGGTTCCTGAAAATTCCGGAATTCTTGGAGCAATTGACGGAAAATATTCTGCGCGTATTGAACAGCTCAAAATGTCAATTGCAAAAAATATTTCAGATTCCAATAAGACTTATCTTGCAGCTTTGCCGGAAGTTTTGTTTAACGGTATTACTGATTATGACAGTCTTGGAAATAAACAAAGATATACTGCTGATATAAATAATTATGCAGAGCTTGGAAAGAGAACCAATTCGCTTTATTCACTTTTAAAAACAGACAGCGAAGAACCTTATGCTCCTTATTCTCAGTATGATATTTCTGTAGAATACGAAAAAGCTCTTGTCGAAAAGACCGCGGAGCTTATGCTCATTGTTAAGGATTTTGAAACAGAAAAGAATACTCAGGAAAATATAATTGCTCAGGGAACTCAAGCTGTAAGCCAGCTGTTTGATTCTGTATTCCGTATGAGCACTTTGCTTGGTTCAAAGAGCCAGCATCAGATTCAAAATTTTGAATGGGGCAGTGCTTATCAGGTTCTGGATGCTGGTGAAGAAGAGGGAAGGGCACGTCAGAATGTACTTGATTGGACAAGTCATACAGAACGTTATAATTCATATATAGATACTTTGTTCCAGCTTTCTGATTCTGCAATGACAGATTCATGGACAATGATTACAGAAAGCTACAGAGGCGATGCCGACAAATATCTTCAGGAAACTGCTGATTACAGAGCTTATGCTCTGGTTTATGCAAAGGGCTTTAACGAGCATATTCAGACCTCGGTTTATGATACCCTCAACAGTGATGGAAAGGCTTTACTGGATTTTGCTAAAAATACAGAAGATCAGACAGCTCCATTGTATATGTATCCTGACCTTGCCCAAAAGATGTACGACGAAAGTTACAGCCGCTCTATTTCTTATTCAGAAGAACTTACTCAAAAGCAGGCTACACTTACAGATAATCTTAATGGTCATGAAGACTGGCTCAAGAACGAGGAGCTTGTTGCTGTTGTAAACGCAGCGGTTGATTATATTCAGACACAGAAGGCTCAGCTGGAGCTTAATGCGGTACAGGCACTTGAATCCAAAAACGAGATGGCTCTTCTTCTTGAAGAAGCAACCTATTCAAGAAACTATGCAGATTCTCTCATAAGTGCTTCCCGAGAAGCTTTGGAAAGAGGTTCTCTTGCACAAGCCGAAAGTCTCCTTCTTGAAGCAAGCGAAAAGTATGCCGAATCTCTGGATATTTTTGATAATCAGACACTTAGAGCTTCTGCAGATGCGGTTAAGGCAGAACTTAGTACAAAGATTATGGATGCAAAAAACGAGATTGTCGTAAAAGAATCCCGTCAGCTTTATACAAGTGCGCGCGAGGCTCTTAACTACGACCGTTACGAAGATGCAGAAACAATGATCAATGCCGCAATCAACAAGTGGGCCGAAACTCATACAGAAAAGAACCCCGAATTTGAAGACTTCCTTGAGCTTGTAAATACTGCGGTTTCTATGAAGACTGGTCGTGTTCTATTGCCGTCAGATCCTCTTTATTCCGAAATGTCGCAGCTTTTGAGTATTGCTTATCAGTATTACAACGAAGGTGAGCAGCTTGTAAAAGCTTCTAAGACTACCGAAGCCGAAGCCGCCCTCGAATCCGCAATAGAAAACCTCAACAAGTTCAAAGCAGTTTATCCTTTGAACCAGGAGGCATCTCTTCTGCTTTTAAAGATAGAGCGCCTTAGAGATCCTGCAAGATTTGACGAGGAATTTGCCCAAAAGGTTTCTGCTGCTATTGCCCAGAGCAGGAACCGCGAAACAATGTCTCAGGCATATACTACACTTACCGATTACTACAATCTTGTTCCGGATTACAAGGGACTTAAAGATACAATCTATAATCTCGAAATTGAACTTGGAATGCGCCAGCGTCCTGTAGACAACAGTGCTGCAGCAAGAGCCGCAAGACTTGTTACACAGGCACAAAATCAATTTAACAGCGCAGGAAGCAATACAACAAGACTTAATCAGGCGCTCGATACTGTAAATGAAGCCTTAAAGCTCAACCCGAATAACAGTGCAGCTCAGAATCTTAAAGACCGGATTTCTACAAAGCTTGGTAGTAGTTCCATTATTGTACTTTCAAGCGATGATCAGAATCTGCTTACACAGGCAAAGAAGGCTTATCAAAACGGAAATATTGATGATGCAAATACTTATATGCTGCGTCTTTTGAATAATAATCCAAATAATATTAAACTTAAGGAAGTGGAGGACCTGAACAACAAGATTAAATCTCAGTTATAGTGTAGAATATTGTCTAAATGTTCATAAAAAAATGAGAGATAAAAGCTTAAATACTATCAGACATATTTTTCTCTTTACATTCATGTTTGCGCTGTCACTTTGTGCTCCAGCTTTTGCGGCCGAAAAATTTTACTGGGAAAATCCAAAAGTAATTACTTCGGGTGATGCACGCTTCCCTGTTACAGTAAATGCCCAGGATAAATCTTATGTTTTTTGGGAAGATGTTGTTCCTTCTAAAAATCAGCTCTGGCTTTCGTGCAGAGTTTATTCTTCAGATAAATCTTATACAGAAAACCTTCATTTTGCGGGGCCAATTTTTTACTCCGGCGAAGTTCCAGATATTTATTCTGTAACAGTTGGCAAAGACAATTCAATTCTTGTAACAGTACTTACCGACAAAATGCAGGTTTCGGCTTTTGTTTCAAAGGATAGCTGCGCAAGCTTTACGCATTCCGAAATTTCTACCAATACAATTTTTATTGCTCCTCGTGTTTATACCTGTTCCGACGGTTCTTACAGGCTTTATACCTCATCTTCTCAGAACGATGTTTTCTATATTTATTATTCAGAATCAAAGGATGGAAAAAACTGGACTTCCTTTAAGCAGTTTGAACCATGTCAGGGCATGAGAAATCCGTTTGTTCCATATCAGAAAAGTGTATTTGGCGGAGACCTTGTAGTTTTCCAGGCATATTATTCTTCTTCTGTAACAAACAGGCTTTCCTATCAGTTATACAGCACCTTTACTTCTGATGGAGGAAAAAACTGGACTTCGCCTGTGCTGCTTACCGGCCAGGATTCTTTCCCGTCCAGCGAGCGCCGTGATTTTGCCAATTTCCAGAACCAGCGTCCATCACTTTATTATTACCAGGATGCGCTTTATCTGGTTTGGGAACGAATGGAATCTGTAAGCGCTGCAATCTGGTCTGCAAGAATTACTCAAAATGGTCTTGTGAGCCGTTCTTCAATTAAAATATCTGATAAGGGAAACTCAAGCCGGGCTTCCATGTTTGAATATGAAGGAAATCTTTATACAATCTGGTTTGACACCCGTACCGGAACCGAAGCGCTTTATATGGCACAAAAAGCCGGTAACGACTGGGAAAGTCTTACCCTTGTAGAAAATTCCTATTCAAATATGTTTGCAAATCCTCTTATCGTAAAAAACAGCTCGGGCAAACAGCAGTTGAATTTTGTGTGGCAGCAGTCAAGCAAGTCGGCAAACAATCTTGCAGTGCTTTTACCGGATACAACTGTTTCTCCGCCGCGACTTACGGCTTCTTCATTCAGGGAAGGCAAACGCAGCCGCGACAAGAATGTTTATATTCAGATTGGTTTTCCAGATGATTCTTCCGGCATAAACGGTTATTCCTTTACCTGGGGTAAAAACAATAACGAGCGCCCGATTGAGCGGGTTCAGAATTTTACAAATATAAAGACAGTAAATGTTCAGGCAGATGACGACGGTATTTATAATCTTTTAGTACGCGTTCAGGATAAGGCCGGTAACTGGTCTGAACCGGCAAAGATTTCTTATCACCGTGACCTTACTCCTCCTGCTTCTCCAAGGCCTGTTACACCACAGCTGGATACCTATGGCTTTGCATATTCAAACACTCTTGCTTTTAACTGGGAGCCTTCTTCGGATGTGGACGTTGCCGGTTATAATTACGAGCTTACTTATCTTGGTTCAATTCCAAAGGCTCTTGTAGAAAATAAAACCCATAGCATAACTTATTCGGCACAAAGGGTAGAGCAGGAAATTAAAGACCTTTATACCCGTTATCAAAGTGAACTGGAAAAGGATGTAAAGCTTAAGGGAAACATTCAGACTTCTTCTTTAAAAACCCGCAGCTTTAATAATCAGACTAATGGTATTTACCGTTTTTCTGTAAATGCAATTGATGAGGTTGGTAACGTTGGAGAGGCAGCTTCTATTCTTGTAATTTTAAATAAATACCATCCGCAGACATTTATTTCTTCTGCACGCCAGCAGCTGAACGATATCGGCGAGCCGGAACTGGATATTTATGGAGGCGGCTTTACTTATGAAGGAACAATTTCGGTAATCTATATTGACCGCGATGGAGTTGCTCCTTACGACCTTGTTTTAAAACGCGAAGACGGACAGTTTAAGGTAAGCTCTGACTCAAAGATTACTCAGGTCAAAATTGGAACAGACCTGGATGAAGGTATCTATAAGGTAGGACTTTATCATACAGACCGCGGCTTATATATGAGCGGCCAGATTCTTTCTATCTTACAAAACGGAACAGTAAAAATTCAGCCGGATTATATAGTCCGCAATAAATATAAAAGTGTAGTTCAGTCAGTACGATTCTCTCTTACAATTTCTGCAATAATCGCATTCCTTATAGGTTTGTTTATTATTCTGATTATTCAGAGTGTAATTGTATTTGCCGTACAGCGACACAAAGAAAAAAAATTAGTATCAATGGAAATAAAGGCTCTTATTTCGGGAGAAGCTATGCCATCATTAAAGAATAAAACCAAAGAGAAAAAACAGGGAAGTCTCAGAGGCCGTCTCGTAGGCTTTACAATTGTACTGGTTGCCATTGTAGTACTTTTTGTTACTATTCAAAATGGTAATAACATGATTGCAACCCAGGAGCAGACACTCGAAACCGCCCTCCAGAACCGGATTGATGTTCTTATGGAAAGTCTTTCTTCCGGAGTTAAGAACTTCCTTCCTACCGAAAACGATCTTGAGCTTGGATCCCTGCCATCTCAAAAAGATGCAATGTCGGAAGTAAGATATATTACAATTGTCGGAACTAAGAGCTCTGCAGCAAAAGAAGCCGATGTTAATGCTTTAAGTTATGTATGGGCTTCAAATGATCCGGCAATCAGTCAGAAGGTTGCAGATTATGGTGAATATGGTATTACTCCGGGCGAAACTTATATTATTGATGAAGATATTCTTAATATATTAAAGAGATTTGACGGATTGAATGAAAGGGTTGTTGAGCAGGCTACCGATATTTCAAAGCAGATTACGCTTTTCTCGCAGGAAAACACAGAGCTTGCACTCATGACAGATGAAGAAAGTAATCTTCGCCGTCAGGTTATTTCGGATACAACAACAAAACTCAGAAACGAACTTAACAGTCTTTTGACTTCTATTGCCGGTCAGAACAGTTCATCTTATCCGGCCTTTACTGCAAACATGTTGGATAGTGAGGTTACAGATTATCTTTTCTACAGACCTGTCCTTTACCGTTCAGGAAACACAGATAACTATCTGCATGGTGCAATCCTTATGGAAGTTTCGGTTCAGGAGCTTGTAGATCAACTGCGTGCAGAAGTTAGAAAAGTTTATCTTACAGGTGCTTTGTCTGCTCTGGCTGCTGTTGTGCTTGGTGCTCTTGGTGCATGGCTGCTTGCAAGCCTTATTGTTAAGCCTATAAAGAAGCTCGAAAGTCACCTTGTAGAAGTCGGAACTCTTATGACCAAATCTGTCCGCGAACGACAGAAGCTCGAAAAGAAGCATATTGATATTAAATCTCATGATGAAATTGGACGACTTGGAGAAGTTGTTAATAAGATGACTCTTTCTGCAGGACTTGCCGCTTATGAAGAATTCCTTCAGCTGGACGGTAAGGCTGTTCAGGAGCGCTTTATTCCATTAATGGACGGAGAGGGCGGACGAAAACTTCCTGTTGTAAAGCTCAACGAAAGCAAGCTTGATTTGTATGCCTTCTATAAAGGAGACTCTGCTGTTAGCGGCGACTACTTTGACTATAAAAAGCTTGATGACAGCTGGTATGTATTTATTAAGTGTGATATTTCGGGACACGGTGTACCTGCTGCTCTGTTTGTTTCTGTTGTTGCAACCAAGTTCAAGGATTTTTATTATTTTTCTAACTGGAAATACGAAAAGCAGGGTATAAACCTTAAGAAATTTGTTTCTGCCGTAAATGATTTTATTTTTGATTTGGGAACACGCGGTAAGTTCAGTACAATCAATATCAGTCTTTATAACAAAGATACTGGTGAGCTTAATATCTGTAATGCCGGTGATAATAAAATTCATATTCTTGATGGAGAAACAAGAGAGCTTAAAGAAATTACTCTTTCTAATACTCCAACGGCTGGTGGTGTTTCAACAGACCTGGTAGAAATGACTTCGGGCGGCTACAAGGTAGAAAAGCTTACACTCAAGCATGGTGATATTCTCTATCTTTATACTGACGGTATTGATGAAGCAGAACGTCTTGTGCGTGATGAAAATTATGTTGTAAAGCAGACTGTTCAGGAAGATATAAGCACCGATCCTCGCACCGGAACAGAAACAAAAACTGTACAGGTGCTTGATGAAAAGGAACAGTTTGGAGCAGACCGTGTAAAGGATGTAATAGAAGCTATAATGGGCAAAAAGAAATACATCCTCACTAAAAAGGATAATCCGAACAAGAATGAAGTACTTGAATTTGATTTTAGCAATTGTGAAGGAACCATTGATGAAACTATAATTGGTCTTGCTGCTGTTGAACGCGTATTCCGCATGGTTAAGACTCCGGACGTAAGAGTTGATGATGAAATCGAAGTAGAAAAGATTGTAGATGATTTCCTTCAAAAGCATTTTATTCTATATTCAAAATACTGTATGCCTCGTCCTTCGGAACCAGAACCGGAAGAAAAGAATTCAAAGGAAGCTCAGCAGTCACGTGCCGATTTACAAAAACAGCGTTCTTTGGAAGATCCTAATACAACACGTTATGCCTGGGTTACCGAAGATAAACAGGCAGATGATATTACCCTGATTGCGATTAGAAGACCTTAAAAAAAAGTATTTTTTTTCAAAAAAAATCAAAAAATTCAAAACTTTCTGTTGACAGAATTGAAAAAGGAGAGTATATTAGTTCTCACCGTCGCGTGAGACCCATGCGGCGGTATTCAGTTCTTTGACAGACTAGGGAAGGAAACAATCAAAACAAATATGTAGTTTATGTCAAAACTACCCCGCCGGTTTTCCTGAAAAACGGAGACCGGATTGAAAATCAATTCAGCGAAATAAAAGAAAGCTGGAGAGAACAATTTATGGTTTAGGAATCATTACCCTTCGGGGTATTGAAATAATCATG
>JAEEGL013958547.1_pt1 | contig 15401 bp, 13 predicted proteins | sample 9134231 | NCBI WGS metagenome assembly JAEEGL01 (sample SAMN16246548, study PRJNA631951) | gut metagenome | biome: gut microbiome; feature: rumen; material: fiber-attached | host: Bos | place: Iran: Karaj | collected 2018-10 | reverse complement strand
GTGGATAATCAGTTAAGATACTGGTTAGACTTTGGAACACTTTTAGGCGCTGTCAGACACGGTGGTTTTATTCCTTGGGATGATGACATTGATATTGGGATGCCAAGAAAAGATGCGGAAATATTGCAGACTCTTTTGGAGGACGAGCCGGAATTTCGTATTGAAAGGTTCTATATAAATACCGAGTTAAATGGAATTGTAAGACTTTTTAAAGTTTATTGGGCAGGGTCATCCGAAGGAGTTTGGAACGGCTTTATCGATATCTTTATATATGATTTCTGTAAAGATGGAAGCATTGGTAATTGGAATAATTATTTAAAGTACAGGGGAAGATTTATTAACTCTACTAATAATAATCCTGACCTGCCAAAGAACGAGGCAAATTCTGACTCTCCCGTAATACAGGGAATTTTAGAAAAAGAATACAATAATTTCTATGATGCAATAAAAGAAAAAATAGGTGTTGTAGAAATAGAAACAAATGATCTGATATGGGCCTTCGAAAATTTTTATTATAAAACTTATACTGGCGTAACAGATGCACATATATTTCCTGTAAATATGATTTTTCCGCTGAAAACATTGGATTTTGAGGGAGAGAAGTATTTTGTCCCTAATCAATATGCATATTATCTAACTATGTATGGTGATATATATTCATTGCCTTCCGATATGTTATCTCATCAGCACCTGGCGAGAACTGGCGAAGGGGATGAAACGGATAAAGAGGTTTTGGCGTTGCAAGAACTGTTCAAACGGTATGTAGATAAAGAATGTAAGTGAAAGAGTTTTAGAATTCGCGGAGATTATTATTATGTTCAATAAGTTAAAGCGACTGCTTGCGGAAATAAAGAATATTGAAATGTACAAACAGCAGGCCGTAGAAATGAAAAGGCAGATTAACAGCCTGGAGGGCGAACTGCATGGTCAGAAGGTACAGCGTGACCTGATGTTTTGGCAATTATATAAAAAACCCGAGGAAACACTTCAGCAGGCAAAAATGCGGTTTTTTCATGCCATGCCTCCTGCGGAAGGGAATGCCCGTAAATCGCAGTTGGTTATGGCTGCGCTTTTAAAAAGAATCCATGATACATGTGAGCAGAATAACCTGTTTTACTGGATGGACTTTGGTACCCTGCTGGGTGCAATCCGACACGGCGGTTTTATTCCCTGGGACGACGATATTGATATCGGGATGATGCGAGCAGACGCAGAACGTTTGTGCGAAATTATGCGTCAAGATCCCGAGGTGTTCGTAAAATATCTTTATGCTAATGTGTATAGCAACGGGATTACGAAGATTTGTCAGATTCGCTGGGCGGATACTCCCAAAGGACCTTATTTAGGAAGCATAGATATTTTTATTTATGATTATTGCGAAAAACGGGGTCCACAGGTATGGGCGTATTTTACAAAACAAAAGCTTAAATTGATAGAAGAGTCCAGAAATCATCCGGAAGTAAAAGGAAATCTTAAAAACTGGCTGACAGAAGGCACGCAGGAACGGTTAGAGAAAGTTTATAAAAGATTTGAAGAACCCCTGATTGAAAAGTTAAAGATAACAAAGCAAGAATCGCCCAATATTATATTTGGGTTTAATAACTTTTATTATATTAATTATCTTGATATGCATCTGTTTTCAAAAGAGATGATTTTCCCATTAAAAAGGATTAAGTATGAGGGATACTCTTTTTATGCGCCTAATCATTATCTAAGGTACATTTCTCCAATGTATGAAGATATATTCTCTTTACCGATGGATATCGCCAGCCATAAGCACATTAATATAACAGCAAACAAGGTCGCTGCTTTAAATTACTTATATTTGCAATATGTAAGAAAAGCGGAAAAGTAAGGAAAGAAACCTCAATAGCAGTATTGAAGTTCAGAAACAACAGTAAGAGTTCTCGCATGCTCTAAAATTATGTTTTTATTCTAATGAATTTGTAAAAGAGGTATTTTTTGATGGATATTAAACTGGATAGATTAAAAAATGTGTTGAGGCGGGATGACGAAAGCTTTTCTGACGAACTTGATGATATTCAAATCAGAGTAAAGGATATTCAAGACCGTACCTACGATATTTTGAATAAGCATAAGAGGATAATTGAAGAGAATGAAATAGTGAGTAATGATATCAGGATTCGAGTCCGGGATATTCAGGACCGGGTTCATGATGCTTTGTGGCATCAAAAGAGTTCAGGTTATCAGAGAGATTTAATGTATTGGCGTTTATATGGTTCTGATAAAGAGGATTTGGACGAAACGAAAATAAGATTTTTCCGCAGCCTGCCTAAAGCCAGCGGTTATAATCGCAAGATACAGTTGTTAATGCTAAAGCTATTACAAATCATTCATGACACATGTGTAAGTAATGGCATCAGCTATTGGCTCGATTTTGGTACGTTATTGGGAGCTATTCGACATAAGGGATTTATCCCATGGGATGATGATATTGACATCGGCCTGATGAGAAAGGATGCTGAAAGATTAATTAAGATACTTAGAAATGATAAAAGATTGTTTGTTTTAGATCGGTTTAATTATGGACCGTTAAATGGGCTTTTTCATGCATTGCGGATCAGATGGGCTGACACGACTTTAGGCGCGTTTGATGCGTATATTGATTTGTTTCTTTATGACTACTGTTCAAATGGAAAACCAGATGTTTGGAATTTGTTTTTAGAAAAACGCAGCGCATTTACAAAAAAAGTTTATGCCGATTTTAATAAAATGAGCTTCAAAAAATCTTTAGCTCCTGAAATGCAAAAGGAATTAGAAAAATATTTATTTTCGTATCATAGTTCCTTAAGGCAGGAATTCAATATCAGCGATACAGAAAACGACTTTATTATCTGGGGATTTGATAATTTTGACTATTCAACATATAAGGGAACCAATGATATGCATTTATATCCAAAATCTGTTTTTTTCCCGTTAAAAACTCTTGAGTTTGAAGGGTTCAGTTTTTATGCGCCAAATGAGTATAGTGAGTATATAAAAATGTATGGGGATATTTTCAGACTGCCTTCCGATATACTTTCGCATAAGCACGTGAAATATGGCGATAAAGAGCTAAAAATGATTGATGAATTATGTGGTTTATATTTGTAAATAGAATAATTATATAATAATATTCTATATGCATTTTTTATATGAATGCTGGCGGGTGTAATATGAATAAGATTATTGAAAATATCAAGGGTAATCACGGCAAGGTTAGAGACGTTCAGATCAGAGTGCAGGATATTCAGGATCGGATTTACGATGTGCTTGCGCAGCAAGAGAGTAAAATTTTAAGACAGCAGGAAGTAATTAATGATTTGTCTATACGAATCAAAGATATACAGGACAGTATGTACAACCTTTTGTGGCAGCAAAAGACTATGGATTATCAGCGGAGCCTGATGTTTTGGCAAATTTATAAAAGACGTGATGAAACGATACAAGAAGCGCAACGGCGTTTTTTTAAAGCTTTGCCCCCGGCCGATGGGATTGCACGTAAATCACAGTTGGTCTTAACTGCTCTTTTAGGCCGTATTCATGATGTCTGTTATGCTAATGGTATCAGGTACTGGTTGGATTTTGGTACGCTTTTGGGAGCAGTACGGCATTCCGGATTTATCCCATGGGACGATGATATTGATATTGGAATGATGCGTACCGACCTGGAAAAGTTTATAATTTTGTTAAAGAATGACAAGGATTTAACCGTTAATTATTTGCTGGTTAATTCTAAAATTAACGGGATAGCTCATAGATGCCAGGTTCGTTGGGCTGATGTAGACGGTCATACGTATAATGCAAATATTGATATTTTTATTTATGATTTTTGTAAGCAGTCTTCTGATGTATTGTGGAAATATTTTAAAAAAGAGAAAAAAGAACTGGTGAATGAGTCTAAAAAGTTTCCGCCTTTTCCAAATTCTGATGGCATTGAGCCGTATAGAGATACCTTTACTAACCTGTACAATTCTTATTTTGAAAAGGTAAAAAAGAAACTGCAAATAACAATGGAAGACGGAGATAATATTATATGGGGTTTTGATAATTTTTACTACACCATATATCATGACAGGCATTTGTTTGGCTATGAAACTATTTTTCCGTTACGGAAACTTTCGTTTGAAGGAAAAGAATTCATGGTTCCGAATCGGTATTTTGAATATGTAAACACGATTTACGAAGACATATTTAGTCTTCCCAGTGATATACTGTCGCATACACACTTTACTTTTACCCCAAAAACATTGGAAGCGCTTGATGCTGTTTATAAAAAATATGTAAAAAATGAATAAGAGTAAACAGCAGGATAGAAGTTTACCGTATAAAGTTACAGGAGAATTGCGTGTTAAATTTATACCCGGATATTCGCAAGCATCAGTTTTTGTTTGAGGAACTGGTTAAGCGGGATTTTAAACAAAAATATAAAAGAACTGTATTAGGAATGGCGTGGAGTATTCTTTATCCGTTATTGATTTTACTGATTATGGATGTTATTTTTTCCAATTTTTTTGGACGTTCCATTCCGCATTATGCTATATTTTTGTTTTGTGGAAATACAGTGTTTCATTATTTCAGCGAAGCAACGAACGGTGGCATGAACTCGCTGTTATCTAATGCCAGTGTTTTCAGCAAAATCAATATTCCGAAATATCTCTTTCTACTTTCTAAAAATGTATCTGCTTTTGTCAATTTTCTCCTTACGTTAATCATTTTCTTCGTATTTGTGGTGATTGAAAATATTCCTATACAAGCGCATTTTATTGTGCTTTTGTTTCCCGTGGTGACGCTGTTACTTTTTAATATCGGAGTGGGTTTAATTCTTTCTGCTTTATACGTGTTTTTTCGGGATGTGAAATATCTGTATAACGTTTTTATCCGGTTGTTGATGTATTTGTCAGCAATTTTTTATTCTGTTGAAATGCTGCCTGCTTCATATCAGCCGTTTTTCCTGTTGAATCCCGTTTATTGTCATATCAAATATTTTCGTATAGTTGTCCTGGAGGGAAGTATTCCGTCTCTTGAACTGCACGGACTATGTCTGTTTTATGCGTTAGCGGCATTGTTTTTGGGTGGTTTGGTCTATCGGCGCTGTGACTATAGATTTTTATATTACGTATAGTTTGTCTTGTGAAAGGGTAATACTGTAATGAATGATACTGCTATTTGCGCTGAAAATGTTTCGATACGGTATCTTACCGGGGATTTTAAAGATATCGGTCTGAAAGAATATATTGTAAGAAAAATCCAGGGCAGATATAGAGTGGAAGAGTTTTGGGCTGACAGGCATGTGTCATTTTCTCTGCAAAAAGGAGATATGTTGGGGATTATTGGAACCAATGGGGCCGGCAAGTCTACCTTGCTTAAGGCTATATCGGGGGTCATGATACCTACGGAAGGTGAAATACGGGTTCAGGGGTCCATTGCAGCTCTGCTGGAGTTGACCGGAGGATTTGATAAAGACCTGACTGTACGTGAAAACACATACCTTCGGGGTGCAATGCTGGGTTATACAAGAGATTTTATGAATCAAAAGTATAATGATATTATTTCCTTTGCAGAATTGGAAAATTTTCAGGATAGGCCGTTTAAACAGCTTTCCAGCGGGATGAAAAGCCGTCTTGCGTTTTCAATTGCATGTCTGGTGGATCCGGATATTTTGATTTTGGACGAAGTGCTGTCTGTGGGAGACGGGGCCTTTCGGCAGAAGAGTGCGGCTAAAATGAAATATATCCTGGATAAAGGGGTAACAGGAATACTGGTATCGCATTCCATAAAACAGATTCGTGAAATCTGCAATAAAATTCTGTGGCTGGATCATGGTAAACAGGTAGGATTCAGTGATCAGGTGCAAATGTATTGTGATGCCTATGAAGAATTTTTGGAAGGGAAAAAACTGCCGGGGTCAGAAAGAGAAATTGCAGAGTTGGCCGCAAATATGAAGGCCAAAAAAGAGAGCAGCCGGGCAGAAAAAACGAAAAACAGTATAGAAAAAATTGAAACCTATCTGAAGAAGGATAAAACAGGTGCTGCCGTAGAGGCTGCGTATTTGTTTTTACAAGAGCAAAAACCTGAACTTTTGACAAAACGGTAAACGAGGGTAAATTATAAAATGAGAAATGCAATTATCTTAGCTGCCGGAAAATCGAATCGCTTTGCTCCGTTTACATATGAAAAACCCAAGGGACTGTTTCGGGTTAAGGGAGAAATTCTGATTGAAAGGCAAATCGAACAGTTGTTGGAAGCCGGTATCAAGGATATATATGTTGTTATCGGTTATATGAAGGAAAAATTTTTTTATCTCGAAAAAAAGTACGGAGTTCATTTAATTGTAAATAATGATTTTGGCAGTAAAGGGAATTTGTTTTCGTTGTATGTAGCGAGAAATTATTTAGGCAATACATTTATTTGTTGTGCCGACCATTATTTTGTCAGCAATCCGTTTACTGATGAAAATCCGGAAAATAAATCTACACGGGCATGTTCCTATATTGAAGGAAAATTCCGCGAGTTTTCTGTAAAGTGTTCAGATGTGGATATTATTACCGATGTAAAGATTGGTGGTTCTGATCACCTTGCTATGGTAGGCTATGCATATATGAACCAGAAATTCTCTTCCATGTTTTGTAAATTTATGGAAAGGGAAATCAATGATTTTGGGGTTGCCACCATGTTCTGGGAGGAGTTCTATGCGCGCCACCTGCAGGATTTAACTTTTTTTATTAAGCGTTACGAACCCGGGCAGATTTTAGAGTTCGACAATATTGAAGACTTGCGGTCTTTTGACTCGGAATTCCTGCTGAACGTTGATTCGGAGATTATTTATAATATTTGTAATGCCCTTTCATGCAATCCGAATGACATTGCCAATATCAGGGTTATTAATGCCGGTCTTACCAACGTGTCGTTTGGCTTTGATGTACATGGCACCCGCTATGTATACAGGCATCCGGGCGGGACTTCCGGTAATCTGATTGATCGGAGGGCAGAATGTTTTGCACAGCTGGCAGCTCGAAGTATAGGAATTGATAAATCAGTTATCCAGATAGATTTGTCTGGTTGGAAATTATCATATTACGTACATGGCGCCCGGCTATGCAATTTTGAAAAAAATGAGTATCAGTTAAAGGTTGCCATGGAATATTTGCACAAATTGCACGCAGTGCAAACGGACGGCACCGTGAAAGTTTTCGATGACGTGGAAGAAGGACTGAAACTCATGCGGATTGCATCGGCAACCAAGGGAAATCTGTTTCAGGAATTTGCCGATATCATTGAAAAGGTAAAAAAGCTGTATCAGATAATCAAACAGGACGCAGAACGATTAAAATACAGTCTGGTATTATGTCATAATGATACGTATGAACCGAATTATTTAATTGATGATAAAAGTAATATTTTCCTGATTGACTGGGAGTATGCAGGGTTAAATTATGCTGCCAACGATATTTGCTGTATATTATGTCGGTATGATTGGTCTTTGGAACAGATAGAACGATATTTAAAAGCTTTTGTCGGAAGGGAACTTACCGATGACGAGCATCGCTTTTTCATTTCCTTTATTCCCATCTGCGGTTTCTACTGGTTCTGCTGGGGACTCTACAAGGGTAGCGTGGGGGACGACGATGGCTTTTTCTTCTTGCCTGCATATCGGAATTTAGTCAGGTTTATTGATGTGGCCCTTGAAAGTTACAATGTCAAATAAAAAGGCGGGGGTGTAAAGTATGGAATCCATTCAAACGACGGGGGGTATATTTACCGAGGAAATTCGTGACAAAATCTTAAAAAACATATGTAAGGTTTTTCATTGCCAGGTTTCTGACATTGAGGACTTGCATCCTGTGCAGGCCGGTATGACCAATATCGTACTTGCATTTCGTGTTAACGGCGGTAAATTTATTTATCGTCATCCCGGTCTTGGCTCAGATGCGCTGGTTGACAGGGGCAGGGAAACCATTATGCAAAAAGTGGTGGAAGACGTGGGAATCGACACGACGCTGGTAGCTATGGATGTAGAAGAAGGGTGGAAAATAGCACGGTTTATTGAACACTACGACTTTGACTACAAGAATCTGAATGATATGGTAAGAGGTGTTATGCTGCTCCGAAGCCTGCACGAAGCTTCCTGTCGCGTTCGCTGGAATTTTGATGTAATCAAGAAGGCCGAAGGTATTAAGGCGCAAATAGTGCCGGAGAAATATGGACGGTTTCCTGATTTTGAGAATGTCAGATCCCGTGTGTATTTACTTGCCGAACTGGCGGAGCATGACGGCGTAAAAAAGTGCAACATCCATGGCGACGCCCGGGATGTAAACTTTCTAATTAATAAAGAAGAGATTTATCTCATTGACTGGGAATACGGCGGCTATGGCGACCCCGGTTTTGACATTGGTTCCTATGTTTGCGGCGGTCAGCATACTTTGGCTGATATTGATCGTATTTTATTTACTTATTTCCGCCGGAAACCAACGGAGAAACAAAAACGTCATTTTTATGCTTATCTGGCAATTACAGGCTGGTTCTTTATGCACTGGACTATGCTGAAACAGAGTAAGGGACAGTTTGTTGGCATTCATAAAGAACAGTGGTATCATTATGCAAAAAACCTGAGCCTTATTTCGCTCCCTCTTTATGGTGTGGAAGTGGATAAAGATGAATATGAAAAAGCCATGGATGCTGCCGTACACTGCACGTTGGAAGATTTGAGCTTTATGAACAAGGGAATTGGTGCGGACGAGGAGGTACAGCCGTGATAACGTATATTATTTTAGCTGCAGGAAAAGGAACAAATTTACAACCTCTCACATTAAAATATCCTAAAACGTCATTCCGTTTAGATGAAAATACGACAGTTTTGCAACGGATGGTACGGAGTATCCGAAAGTATGATAAAGATGCTGAAATTGTGATAGTGGTAGGCTATCTTGCTGCTACTGTACGTAATGAGTTATATGAAGATAACGTTAAATTTGTGGTGAATCCTTTTTATGAGGTAACCAATTCGATTACGTCAGTGTGGTTTGCCCGGGAATACCTGGAACGGGAAAACGTGGTAATCGTTCACGGAGATGCGGTTTTTGACGATTACCTGATTCAAAATTATCTGGTAAAGGAAACAGATTATCCATATGTTTTAGTTGACAGTTCTTATGTAAAACCCGGAAGCTACAATGCTGTAGTGAAGGATAACCAGGTTCTTGTGATGAGTAAGAAACTGGATGATTTTAATGCCAAGTATTGTTGCATGACAAAGCTGGATGCTGTATCTTCCCGTCTGGTAAAACGGGAAGTCGATAATATGATTTATACGAATATGTATGATCAGTATTTTGAAGACTCGTTAGTTCAAATGATCATGTTCCACGATTTCCAATTGTACTGCGCAGACATAAAAGGACATGCGTGGAACGAGGTTGACAGTGTGAATGATTTACTGAGCGCACAGCAGATTCATCATTCATCAGCATTAATTTAATTCGATTATTAAGTCAAATACAGGCAGGGGTGCTAAAAATTGAACGTAGCTATTATTTTGGCAGGTGGGGTAGGGTCCCGAGTGGGTGCCGACCGGCCCAAACAGTTTATTGAGATTTTCGGAAAACCAGTAATTGTGTACACGGTGGAAGCGTTTCAAAATCATCCGGAAATTGATGCGGTTGAAATTGTGTGCGTTAAGTCCCATATAGAGTACATGAAAGAGCTAAAACAGGCATATGGGTTAAATAAAATTAAATGGATTACGGAAGGCGGAAAAACATTCCAGGAATCTGTTATGAATGGCGTTAACAATCTGAAAGATAAAATTGGCGCAGACGACATTGTGCTTGTTCATTTTGGCGCATCTCCTTTGGTTACAGAAAGTGTTATAACTGATGCGATTAAAGTGTGCAAGGAAAAAGGAAATGCAATTTCCACAATGCCATTTTATGTCCTTTCCGGATGGAAAGATGATGAAGAAAAATCTACAACATGGATTGACAGAGATAAGGTTGCCTGTATGAGTTCGCCCCATGCTTTTCGGTATGCATTTATAAAAGAGTTGTATGAAAAAGCAGTAAGTACTGGTGTAATTAACGAAGTAGAGCCCCATACAACAACTTTGATGTATAAAATGGGTGAACCAATCTATTTTTCTAAAGGCAGTCAGATAAATAATATTAAAATCACAGAAAAAGAGGATTTAGATTTTTTGAAAGCATTTATTCTTTTAAAACAGTATAAAAATAAATTCGGAGAAAACTAATTTAGTAAAAATTAGTGGGGTTAATATGTTGAGGAAGAGTTTTTTTCAAGACGAAGCCTTCAGTTCGCCTAATCCACCAAAGATATCTGTTATTATTCCTGTTTATAATGCAGCACCATATCTACGCAAGTGTTTGGATAGTATTTTGAATCAGACTTTACGGGAAATCGAAATCCTTTGCGTCAACGATGGTTCAAAGGATGATTCGTTGCTGATTTTGGAAGCAATTCAGAAAAAAGATAAGCGAGTCAGAATCTTCTCTCAGAAGAATCAAGGAGTTTCTATTGCAAGAAATGTAGGTATCGATAATTCGAGAGGAGATTTCATTTCTTTTGTAGATGCTGATGACTGGCTGCCTGATGACACAGTTTACAAAGACTTATATGATACTGCGGTTAACAAAAATGTCCTTATATGTGGAGGTTCTGTCGCAAGATATAAAGATGATGGTTTGTTCATACCATATCCAGCAAATGAAAAGAGTATTTTTTTACGAGACCAGCTTTTAAGCTTTCGTTCTTATCAATATGATTTCGGATTTCAAAGATATATTATCGAAAGGAATTTCATCGAAAAAGAAAGACTAAGATTTATGAATCTTATTTGTTATGAAGACCCTGTTTTTCTTGCAAGGGCATTACATAAAGCTGGTTGTTTTTACGCATTAAAACGGGTGACTTATTGTATTCGCAGGGGACACCATTCTTATGACTTACAGTTTAAACATGTAGACGATCTTTTAACAGGAATTATTGAGAACATTAAACTGGCAAAAGAAAACGGCTATGATACATTGTTGGATTTACAAAAAGAACGGTTACGAAAAAACTATATTCGAAGGGGTATGGGAAAATGTCTGGGAGAAGACTCAAATGGCAGGCTTAAAGAAAAGTTTGATGAGATCAACTTATTACTAAATAATAAAACAAGAATTGAATACGAGGCGTTTTTATATTATAGTGTTTTACAAGAAAAGAAAATTGCGAAACTAAAAGATAAAGTGAAAACCCAGGAACTTTCTATAAAAATGGAAAGGACAAAACAAATCAAGGAAAAAGAAAATATACAGAATCAACTGGACTGTATGAAAAATTCTGTGTCTTTTAAAATTGGACGAATGATTACGTTTATGCCAAGGTATATTAGAGATTGTTTTAAAAGGAATTGAAAACATTTTTGTTTAAATTAAAATCGATTTATTAAAAAAGAATTAAAATAATTCGTATTCTTATGATATAATAAACCATTATTAAAGCTTTTTTTAGACAACCAGTTTGGAGGGTTATATGTACGATTACCTGGTAGTAGGCAGCGGTTTGTTTGGCAGTGTGTTTGCCCATGAAGCAAAGAAACGGAATAAACGGGTTCTGGTCATTGAACGCCGTAATCATGTGGGCGGGAATATTTATTGCGAGGAGAAGGATGGAATCAATATTCATAAATACGGCGCCCATATTTTCCACACCGATTATAAGCATGTATGGGAGTATGTGAACAGGTTTGTGGAATTTAATAATTATGTAAATTCACCGGTGGCAAATTATCACGGGGAACTGTTTAACCTGCCGTTCAATATGAACACGTTCAGTAAAATGTGGGGCGTAATTACACCTGCGGAAGCGGCGGCTAAGATTGCCGAGCAGCGGAAAGCAATTACGGGGGAACCGAAGAATCTGGAAGAACAGGCTATTTCATTGATCGGCACAGATGTTTACACAAAGTTGATAAAAGGTTATACGGAAAAACAGTGGGGCAGGAGCTGCACGGAATTACCGGCTTTTATAATTAAGCGGCTGCCGGTTCGTTATACGTTTGACAACAACTATTTTAATGACAGATTCCAGGGAATTCCCATGGGCGGGTATAATAAACTGATTAATGCGCTATTGGAAGGAATCGAGGTCCGCACCGGTGTGGACTTTAACGAACAGCGCGAGGTTTACAGCAGCATCGCGAAAACTATAGTGTATACCGGTCCGATTGATGCCTACTTCGGGTATCGGTTAGGCCAGCTGGAATACCGCGGACTGCGGTTTGAGACTGAACGGCTGGAAGAAGAGAACCATCAGGGCGTGGCGGTCATGAATTTTACAGCCAGAGAAGTACCTTATACCCGCAGTATCGAGCATAAACACTTTGAATATGGAAAACAGCCTGTTACCTATGTGACAAAAGAATATCCGGCTGACTGGAAGCCGGGTGAAGAAGCCTATTATCCGGTAAATAATGATAAAAATCAGGCGTTATATGAAAAGTACGCGGAATTAGCAAAAGGAGAAACGAACGTTATTTTTGGAGGACGGCTGGCAGAGTATAAATACTATGACATGGATGACGTCATTGACAGCGCGTTACAGTGCGTAAACAATGTGTTGGGTGATATAAAATAGAGTGTTTTTGATTGTGAAGCGTTTTTTAATTATATAAAACAGACGTCTCATAGTGTTTTTAGACTTACAGTGTTAACAGTTCAAAATTATAAGATTCATTGTAGATTTTGACATGTCAAAAGCCTGCTGTGTGTCAGCCGGATTAAGGCATGTCACTTTATTTCATAAAAAACAAATACGAGGTGATACTTGTGATTATTTTACTGGCTGGCGGAGCCGGTTATATCGGTTCCCACACCGCAGTGTCGTTAATGGATTCAGGGCACGAAGTAGTTATTGTTGACAACTACTGTAACAGCAGCCCGGTAGCGGTAAAGCGAATCGAAGAAATATCAGGGAAAACGATAACTTCTTATGATGCTGATGTAAGAGACAAAGCAGCAATCAATAAAATTATGCAGGAAAATAGAATTGACTGCGTGATTCATTTTGCCGGATTAAAAGCGGTAGGAGAATCGGTGCAAAAACCGATTGAATATTACCGGAATAATATAGATACGACGTTGACATTACTGGAATGCATGCGGGAAAATGGAGTGCATAATATAGTCTTTTCTTCTTCCGCGACCGTGTATGGGGAAAAGAATCCGATTCCTTATATTGAAACTATGGAACGCGGGCGTTGCTCTAACCCGTATGGCTGGACGAAATCCATGATGGAACAGATTCTGGAGGATGCTGCTAAGGCGGATAAACTGCTTTCCGTTGTGTTACTCCGGTATTTTAATCCAATTGGCGCACATGCATCAGGGCGTATCGGTGAAGATCCCCGGGGAATACCTAATAATTTAATGCCATACATTGCGCAGGTTGCTGTTGGACGGCGTGATCACTTAACTATCTTTGGAGAAGATTATAATACGCCGGATGGAACTTGCCGTCGTGACTATATCCATGTTATGGATTTGGCAGACGGACATGTTAAGGCAGTTGAATATGCAGAAAGTCATAAGGGTTGTGAGGTTTTCAATTTAGGTACGGGAACACCATACAGTGTGTTGGAAATTGTTCACGCGTTTGAATCGAGTACCGGTGTTAAGATTCCTTATGAATTTGGTCGTCGGAGAGAAGGGGATCTGCCTGAATTCTGGGCGAATTCGGATAAAGCCCAAAGGATTTTGCTATGGAAACCAAAGCATTCGTTAGAAGATATGTGCAAAGATACGTGGAATTGGCAAAAGAACAATCCGCGTGGATATGACAATTAATAGTACAACTGTGTGTTGTGATTTATTTGGATAAATTCATCTTAAAGATATTTTAGAAAACCTCCACCTGGTGTATAATATCAATACGCTATATGGAGGTTTAGTTTATGGGAAACTGGTATTATAAAATAGAAAATTGACCTGCTCCCCAAATACTTATCCACTCTGATTTTCAGCCTGACTGTGGTATAATAGAAACAAGGAGGTTGTGCTGCCGCACAATAGAACATATGGATATTAAGATTATTACAGCCGTACACAAGCCCTACTGGATGCCGCAGGACCGGATATACTTGCCTTTGCACGTCGGAAAGGAAGGTAAACAGGATATTGGTTTTACAGGGGATAATACCGGGGATAACATTAGTAAAAAAAACGCAACATTCTGTGAACTGACCGGTCTGTACTGGGCATGGAAGAATTTGACTGCTGACTATGTAGGCCTGGTCCATTATCGCCGCTATTTTACCCGTAAGGAAGTGCGGAATATCGATAAAAAGAAAGCGCAGATTTTGGGAAAAGAAGAATGGGAGCATATTTTGTCTTCGCGTCCGGTGGTGGTAGCGGACAAACGGAACTATTACATTGAAACGAACCGCAGTCACTATAATCATGCCCATCCTGCCATCGGGCTGGACGAAACAGAACAGATCATTCAGGAAAAATATCCCGAATACAGTGCCGCGTTTACCACGGTGATGAACCGGACATGGGCGCATATGTTCAACATGTTTGTCATGCGGCGGGATTTGTTTGATGCCTATTGCCGGTGGATGTTTGATATTCTTTTTGAATTGGAAAAACGGCTGGACATTTCTTCCTTTGATGCCTACAATTCCCGTGTGTTTGGCTTTGTGGGCGAGCTCTTGCTGGATGTATGGCTGGAAAAGAATCGGATTGCGTATAAAGAACAAAACGTTTCTTTCATGGAACCTCAGAATTGGATAAAAAAAGGCGGGCTGTTTTTGAAGCGCAAGTTTTTTGGATAATATAAAAATATACAGAGGAGACACAATCTATGTACAAAACACTGGTAATTTTAGCTGCGGGCATTGGTTCCCGATTTGGCGGCGGCATCAAACAGTTGGAACCGGTAGATGACTATGGTCACATTATTATTGATTATTCCATTCACGATGCGATTGCGGCGGGGTTTAATAAAATCATTTTTATCATCCGGCATGACATTGAAAAGGATTTCCGTGAAGTAATCGGCAACCGGATTGAAAAAGTGTGCGCTGCCCACAAGGTGGAAATGGCATACGCGTTTCAGGAGCTGTCGGACATCCCTGATTTCACCGGGAAAGAAAAAACGGCAGGACGTACCAAGCCCTGGGGTACCGGGCATGCGGTGCTGGCCTGTGACGGTCTGCTGGATTCCCCGTTTTGCGTAATCAACGCGGACGACTATTACGGCAAAGAAGGCTTTGTAAAAGCTGCACAGTTCCTGGATAAGGAAGAGTATGGTCTGGTGGGTTACGTGTTAAAGAACACTTTATCCGATAACGGCGGCGTAACCCGTGGCATTTGCACTGTGAAGAACGGGAAGCTGGTTGG
>JAEEGL013890616.1_pt1 | contig 15401 bp, 11 predicted proteins | sample 9134231 | NCBI WGS metagenome assembly JAEEGL01 (sample SAMN16246548, study PRJNA631951) | gut metagenome | biome: gut microbiome; feature: rumen; material: fiber-attached | host: Bos | place: Iran: Karaj | collected 2018-10 | reverse complement strand
GCAAGGGATTGGAGGGGCTTGGTGCTTTGCGTATTATTGCGGCGGCTCTTGGCTCTCTCTGAGGCCAAATGACGACGCAACAAGGAGCAAAGCACGGGAGCGATAGCGTACCCCCGGAAAGCCCGACCCCCGACGGCCTGTCGATGCTTCCCTATCGATGGAGCTTCAGGGACGGCGGGGGATGCGCCCAAATAAAAATATACAAGATGCTAATCCATACAAGTAGTCCACTCTACCCGATTCAAAGCTTCTATCAATCCTTTGTAGTCAAGAGATTGAAGAAACTCCTTCCCACCAGCAAAGCTACACGAGTTTGCTTTCTTATCCCAAGAGACCGAACAGAAATTATTAGGACGATTACAGCCCAGTAAACAAGAAGGACTCTGGAACGGTTTACCTTCAGCCACAAAAGACAGCTGCTTTGCAGAAGGTGTGTTTGAAAAACGTTGAGGAACAAGGATGATTTGGTCTCTTTCCAACAATTGCAAGAACCGCTGAAACACATCAGCGGCAGCGGATAAATTGTCAGCGCCTACCAATAGATTAAGACCAGGCTTTATCCCAATAGAACCTATCTTGGGAAGCAGAGCCTCCACCCTTTGCACTTCTTTATCATCGTCTGGATGATGAATTGTGACGTGAATCTTGTCGGGCTTGCATTGCTGCAGCTTATGCCAAACGACAGAATTTTCAAGAGGCAAGCCATTGGTGGTGACAGAGAGATAACATTGAGGATATAGCGCTTTGATGACATCGAAGGTACCTTCATACTCGAATGGTTCACCACCGCCCAAAGACACTGCTTTAATGCCATGCTTAATGCAATCAGAGGCAAAAGCAATCACCTCGGAAGGCTGCCAGAGCGTGTTTCCCTTGAGGGTGCTATGGTTATAGCAAAATGAACACTGCTTTGAGCAATAATTAGAGAGGTCAATGGAGAGGAGTTCTATCATCTTTGATTTATCCTTTCCATTTCCTCGACTGAAATGATGTGGGGTATCTTTTTGCCTTGATATGGAAGCATTGCCAAACGCTCAATCTCTTTTCTGTTACTCTCAACCTCTGACTGCCTATACAATGGATAATCAACGCCATTGATCGTGATTTGGTTTTTGGCAATTTTGTATAGTTTTTCCAAAAATGTTACAGCAGCTTCACATAAGATAATTACCCTTGGATTGAAGCGGGCAATCATGTCTTCAAGATACTTTCTGTTATCGCTGAGAAACTTCATCAGCATATCACTATTGACATGTTTTGAAATAGTCTCAGACGAAACATAGGATTCGTAAGGGCTTGAAGATAATACGCCAGGGCCAATTGGTATTTTCAATGGTATTTTGGGCAAAAAAGGAATCCAAATGCTACGCAACATAAGACTGTCTGACTCAGTTTGCCTTAAATAGTCCCATTGTTCGAGAGGATGCATGACCACGAGAACTGTAGGTTTGGCTGTGAAGCATTTGTCGTTACAAGTGTGGCAGTGGCTTTCACAGCTAGAGCAATGATATAATTCCTTTTCGGAGCAATAACGGAAAAACTCCGATGGTAAAATTATGTCTGTACAGATATAGGCCATTGAGCCGTCTGTTAACGGCAATAATTCATATTCACAACCATCAACATTTTCTATCTTGGTTGATACGCCCGATGCAGCACATGGATACCATTCAGCTATTTGAAAACGCACAGTTTCTTTAAACCTAACAGGAATTCTGAAAACTCTTTCTCTTAGCTTCGTTGGAATCTGTTCCAATTTCACAGGACATTTAGGAACATTCATACACACAGGGAGTTCTTCCGTCCAATATGGTTGGTGGAATAGATAATAAGGAGCCGAAGAATAATGTTTTTCGTGAACAATTTCATCATCATCCCATTCGTCGTTCATCCAAAAGTCTTTTTTGTTGAACACTTGTATGATGATATTTTGGTCAATCATTTTTTTTAGAGAAGAGTGCTCTAATACTTGGTAACGGTCATCAATCATTGACTCAGATGTACTGCGATATGCATCAATATCATATAGTCCACGTTCTTTCGAGATACAGTGTTCAAGGTCAAAATCAGGATTCTTGGCCAGCTCAAGAAACTCCTTTTCTTTTTCTAGGTTTATTTGAACGATACAGTCAAACCATAACTTTTCTTCTTCAGGAGAATGAGGATTATCCATCAAATCGTCTATCTGTTCATCTGTCAATGCAATCGGCAAAAACACTTTGTTTTCAAAATCCTCGTCGTGCCCATATATCAGATTCTCAATACAATTTTCTTCTGTGAGCCAAGGTACAGGGCCATTTTCATTGAAATCCATGATGCCCACATTGCCGTCATCATCAGCTATATACCAGGCGGTAGACATTGAGTGTGTTGCAGGGTATTCTTTATCTGTAATCATCTTAGATAATTTGTTTTCAATGAAGTTTTTCTTTTAATTGTTTCACCATACGTTTTGAACGATTGGGAATCAATTCGTGGCAGAGGTTAATGCATTGATCTAATGCTTTGAAGTAGACTTTAGGAGGAGTCTGGTCACAAAGTGAAAAGTCCTCGGTGAAAGGCTCAGGGTTGCCGTAGTAATCCATCAGCACCTTGTCGAAAAGCCAACGCTTCATCAACAAGTCCCAACCTTGTTGGCCGAAATAGGGTTCAAAGAATTTTTTTGAGCCTGATATGGTAGACATGATTGCCTTACTACCTTTGTTGGCAACCAATGCGTTTTGCAGATCGTTAAGCATGTGGTCAATAAGGAAACGGCCAAACACATTGCAGTTTCGGTAACCTGACAGATACGATGGCTGTAGATATATGTTTCCAATGGTTTTGCAAAGGTCGGCGCAGGGTTTGATACGCTCAACCCATGGAGCTTTATCGCCATAAGGGATGCGCGAAAGCATAAAGAACCAATCTCCGACCTGTGTGCCCCACATTTTTTCTTGTATCACAGGCGATGGTCTAAGAATTAGATTACCATACTTTTTGTCAAACATCACCTCTTTTGAGGCAATATCATTGAAGATTATGGTACAAATGGCACATACCAAATCGGTTTGGTAGATGCCATAAGAATAGCCGTGGGTATCGCCATAGCGTTTCATGCCTTCAAGTTGACGAAAGTCGTAATCTACGAGACGGTTGATGTCACCATCAAGTTTTTCTTCTATGAAATCTTTTACCAACTGGCGAGGTTCTTTGAATGGGTCTTCCAACTTTAGATAAAGTTTCCACCGTTCAATTGCTTTTCGCTCAGCTTGTGAAGGCTCGTTTAGTTTAGTCTTACGGTATTCACAATGACCTTTCAGGCTGCGGTCGCGGAACGAGCGGGTAAACAGTCGGCCACAACCTTTGCCGCCTGGTTGAATACCACGAGTGTAGATACAGCCTTCGCATACGGTGCCCTCCACTCCTTGCCACAGGTCAGGCAATTCTACGTCATACTCAATGCCGGCATGCTCACCGTAGAGCGCTTTCACATAGCCGAAATGACCTTCACGAGCGATATAGAGATAATTATCATAGTCTTCCATCCACTCAATCTTGTCATATTCCACTGGCAGCAACACTTCGCCACGGACATGAAGCAGCCCTTTAAGATAGCGCGTTGGAGTGGTTTTAGTCTTACGGATAGTGTTGCAGGCAATGATGTAGCCATTACGATAACCATATAGAGAACCGTAGGATTCTTTGAAGACCATCTTTCCATCGCTCCACATCAGGTTCTCTTTACCGCCAGGAGTAACCTGTACCAAATAGAGTGATCCAGCCAAAAGCTTTATATACCAGTATTTGCATTCACAAACCACATTACCCTGAATGTCTATCATTCCCCAACCACCTTCTTCAAGCTTATGGTCGTAGTAGAAGACAATGGCCACACCATTCATAAAGACATCGATAGAGCGGTAATGCTTTTCTGTGCTTATGATAACATTATGCTCTTTGTCCATAATGCCCATGTAATAACCTTCTTCATAGGCGATATAGCCGTCTTCACGTGGGCCTATTATGCGGTAGTCGGACATTTGTACGTGGTTTTTATTTGGCTCCAAAGATACAACTTTTTAAAATCATTCTTTCTCCCTATTGATGACATCTGTATCTTCATAAGTGTCATCCATTGTCCAGTATTTATAGCCGTCAATATGGAGGTATGGTAAATTGTAGTTGCCCCAACGTTGGCGAATGCCAAAGCGGCGTTGCATATCAACAAAGTACATGAACTCATCGTAAGACAATGGGCATTTGCCACGGACAATGTACTCGTGGGGACACCACGGCATGGTCTTGGCATACGTCCATTGGCAGCGGGCTATCATTTCACGCAGCCGATTGAAGTCAGGTTCATCAACATTCATATTATTTCAGAAACCAAACAACATTCACATTATCGGATACAGCCAGGTCATCAGGGGTAATATCGAGGCCGTTGGGGGTGCTTGCCGAGGCTTCTTCATTGCTGTGAATCGAACGTGCTTCAGAATAGATGTGGACATCCATTTCACCATACTCAATCTCTTTGACTTCTCCAAGCTCGCGGCCTACAGCTTTTGCCATAATTGTGGCTTTATCGCGAGCGTCTGTGACAGCACGTTCCAGTATCTTAAGCTGAGTGGGTCGAGGATCTTTTAGGGTATAACCTACACTGATTTGAGCACCAGGAATAAATTTACCCACCCCTTTGATGATATTGTTCACCAAAACAGTATCCATACCCAGGTCTATTTTAATCCGTTGTTCGAGGTCGTATCCATCTTTCTTCGACCCAACATAACTGCCATTTTTGTAAATGTTTTCGCTGTGTTCGGAAATGTCCATCCTGATGGTTTTGGCCAGTTTGCCAGATTGCTGATTATACTCCAGTATCTTCACCATCCACGTGCTGTTCTCCTTTGCACTGGCATAGGCATCTTCGTATGTCTTAAATACACGGTTGATGCTAATATCTAAGCGTGTAACATCGGGCACCACGTGAATGCTACCAGTGCCCACCACTTTGATTGTTGATTCCATAATTATTTGCGTTTTCTTGTAGTGTTATTTGTGGTTTCTTCTTCATCGCGACGACGGATTCTGATGGTAAGCTGCACCTGCTGCTCAGGATGCGTTTCGGGATTCAGCTTGGAGATGCGGCACTCGAAGATGTCGCCCCAGCCCATTTCAAAGAAGGAAGCAAGCTGTTGGTTGTCGGAGCGAGGGATATAGCCCAACAGATAATCTTCGCCGTCTTTGTTGTAGATGACTTGGATTGCGTAGGCATCGTGATAGTTCTGCTCATCACGTTCAAGGCGAACGGTCTGACCTACTTTAAGGTCATCCCATACTAGATCTGCATCGTGATACTTGCGTCCTGCCAGGTGGCAGTCGGTGAAAAATTGGCTGTGTGCTTTCATATCGTTACTGTTTTAATTGGTTGAACGATGCAAAAGTATATACCCACTGCGCCAAAAAACGGGCCAGTCGAAAATTATTTGTAATTTTCTTGTGCAGCTTGTAACATTTGCTCGATTTCCGATACTATATCTTGGGGAGATATTACCTGAAGCCACCCTCCACGTGAAAAGATGTGAGCCAAAAAGTCGCGGGTCGGATGCAGGGTTACTTCAAAATCTGTGTAATCTTTTGTGACCGCGATTTCCTTTTGTGAAGGATGCAGCGGCAAGTCACGAAGGTAATACGGTTCGTTGCCGTAGGCACGTAACACTATGGGCTGCACCGGCACACGGTCGTCGGTCATCACACCGAAGTAGTCGCTAAAGTAGGTTTGCGCATCAAAGTTGCGATCCAACTTGAAAGTCTCTTCGGTGACGTTGATTTCCATCATACGGTCGAAGGAAAGTGTGATATATCCAGCATCGCTGAAACGACCAAGCAAGTACCAGCGACGACGGAAGAGTTTGATGCAATACGGTTCAAGCTTCCAAACTGAGGGTTTGGCATCACCGTAACGGCGGTAAGTGACACTGATACGGTGAGAGTTGCGCATGGCCTCAATAACAATTTGCAGGTGTTCGCTTTCGCTGGGGATGCTTTCCAAAAGGATGCGGTCGTGCAAGCCACGAGCTTCGCTGACGATGTTGCTCACGGCAAGGGTACTAAGCATCCAACGAGGCACACTGTCATTGCTCATCAACGAGGGGTCGTCGATATAGTAGCGGTTCTCGTTGTCGCAATCGATGATGATGCCGAACATTTCCTCCACCTCTTCACGGTGGCGGCGGAATGTGGTGCGGCTGTATGGTATGCCATCGCTCATCTCGGTACGGAGCCAACGGTCGTTAATCTCGCGAAGTGTGATACGACCCGCTCTGCGGATAGTATCAACGAGCCAGACGTATTGTTTGAATAGTATAGACGCTTTCATAAAGCTAAGGGTAAGGATTTGCAAAGGTAATGCTTTTTATATGTTTATCAACATTTATCATTAAGTCATACTTAGTGGAAATGCTCCAATCACTTCGATTATATTCATTTATTAATTTGTCAATTCGGTTTCATAAGCAAACATTCACTATTTTTGCCACAATAAAACCCGGATGTAAATGGAGAAACTATACACCAAAGAAGGCCCGCAGGGAACGTTTACTTGCGAAGTAGATATTAGCAAGGATGAATGGCTTGAAATACTGAAAGACGAAGCGGTTCCTGAAAAGTATAAGGAGGCTGTGATTTGCTACTATTATATGCCAGAGAATAAGGGAACATGCGTAGCAGTTCGTAATCGTTTGGGTAAGAACGCCAGTTCTCTTAATGCGTTGATTAGGAGTTTTGGAAGATCTGTACAGAACAGGCTTGCTCGTTTTCAGGTGTTCAATGAAGATGGCAGCAACACGTATTGGCCAATTCCTATGAAAACTGGCAAGAATGTGTCAAGTAAGGATGAGGGGGTGTTTGAATGGACTTTGCGCCCTGAGTTGGTCGCAGCCATTAGAGAGTATCTGTATTGGTTTTTGATTGAACGATACAAAGAGTTGCGTAAAGAAATTCCTATTCGCGAAGAGAATTATGACGAGCTTTATAAATGGGAACTCATCACTTCCAGTAAAGGAAAGAATCCATATAACATCGTTGCTGATGGCGTTACGCATTCCAATAATGCCACTAAAGGCGGGTTTATAAATCTGATTGATGTTGTAAGAGACAATAAGACGCTCAAATACCTGGTAAAAAGCGAAAAAGAAGAATTTGAAAAGATATTGAATGAATTGGCTGATGAAAGTCAACCGCTACATGATAGAATAGCGAAATTCAAAGTAGCGGTGCCAGGTTTACTTCCCCCGGATGGATATAATAGCAAGGCCAATGATGAGCGGACTGCGGCAACAATTCTTACGTGTTGCAATCCTGACAAGTATACTTTCTACAAATACGAAGGAATGTATGACAACCTTTGTAGATATTTGTGCGAAGAAAGAAAGCCTACGGGGTCGTGTTATGAGCATTATCTTGACATGATTCGTCCTTTGTCTGATTTGGCTAAGCAGGATGCGGAGCTTCAGAGCCTTGTTTCGCCCATGCTAGAAGGACAGCGGAAAAGCGACTTGCTGTTAGCTCAGGATATGGTTTGGATGCTGGTGTGTAAAATCCATGATAGACTGGGCTATATCGGAGCATTGGCATGGAGTGAAAAAAGGCGCGTATGGCTTTGGAGTGGTGACAAAGAAACAGCCAATCAGACAATGCTGTGTTGCGGCTCGTCAGCAAAAACCATCAAAGACTTCAGGCCTTATAAGTCCAAAAACGCACTTTTGAAGGCTTATCAAGAAGATGTCGGTAATAAAGACACCAATATTCCCACTGCATACTGGAATTTCGTGCATGAAGCTAAGCCGGATGATATCGTGGTCGTGTTCAAATCAAAAACGGAGAATGGCAAGCGGTCCCATCTATTATTTGGCTGGGGCAAGTTCGCTTCTGATTGTCTTTTTGACGAATCTAAAGCAGACCCGATGTGCCGAAATATAGAATGGCATCTGCCATTTCTTGAAGCTCCTGTTGAGGATTATGCGATTGGGAACAGTCTTTTCTTCCATGGCACAACAGACAAACAAGCACAGCATATCATTGAATTATTGAATATCGAAAACGAAAACGCTTCTGAAACTATGAATACAAAACTACAACCTTACATCGATCTATTGATGTCGAACCGCAACCTTATCCTGACAGGTGCGCCAGGAACGGGAAAAACCTATTTGGCCAAGGAGATTGCCGAAGCAATGAAAGCGGAAACCAAATTTGTCCAGTTCCATCCTTCCTACGACTATACTGATTTTGTGGAGGGGTTGAGGCCTATTAAGGATGGAAATGGAAATGTAGGTTTTGAAAGAAAAGACGGCGTGTTCAAGGAGTTTTGCAAACGGGCTGTTATTTCACGGTCAACCGACAAGGAGGTTTTTGGTGAATTGAACGACAACCCCACTGTTTGGAAGGTGTCATTGGAAGGGACTGGAGACAATCCTACCAGAAAAGACTGCATGAACAATGGATATATTCGAATCGGATGGAGCGGGTATGGAAACGTGGAAGACTTCAATGACTTTACGGAGTTTGAAGATGGGGGTAAAAATGTGCTTCGCGCGTTCCAATCATCTATGCAAATCGGAGATATAGTTTTGTCCTGCTATTCAGCCAAGGAAATAGATGCTGTTGGAATAGTTACAGGTGACTACGAGTACCGGGAAGAAGGCGGTGATTATCCAAGGTACAGAGCGGTGAAATGGTTGGTCAAAGGGATTAAGGAAAATATCGTTGACCTAAACAAAGGAAAGACCTTTACCCTTTCTACAGTTTATCGCGCGAATATTTCAGCTGAAGAGGCGTTGGGTATTGTTAGGAAATACGATTCTGAACAAGTAAAGGTTGACAAACCTTTTGTCTTCATCATTGACGAAATCAACCGAGGTGAAATATCAAAGATTTTCGGTGAGCTGTTCTATTCCATTGACCCTGGCTATAGGGGTGAAAAAGGCATGGTGCAAAGCCAATATCAGAATCTCATCGAAGAGGGCGACATCTTCAAAAAAGGTTTCTATGTGCCAGAAAATGTCTATATCATCGGAACGATGAACGATATTGACCGCTCGGTGGAAAGCATGGACTTTGCCATGCGCCGTAGGTTTACTTGGAAAGAAATCACGCCTGAGGACACCCAAACCATGCTCGACTCGCTGCCTTGTGCAGATGAGGCTAAGGCGGCCATGAAACGATTGAACGAAGTCATTGCTGGTACTGGCGGTTTGGGTACTGCCTATAGCATAGGCCCGTCCTATTTCCTAAAGCTCGGAGAGAACGGAGGTGACTTCAAGAAGCTTTGGGAAATGAACATTGAACCATTGCTGAAAGAATATCTGCGAGGTTTCCGCAAGTCGAATGATATTCTTGACAAGTTCGCCAAGGCTTATTTTGATATAAAAGTAGCAGCTGAAGAGTTGACAGATGAGAATTAACCTGACAGATAACAACAATTTTAACGAGGGTGCATTCCCCAGAAATGATGTGGCCGCCTTGTTTCCTATGGCGAAAAAGACGGTTGCAGAGCTGTGTAGGGAGAATGAGAACCTGCTCATCTTCCCTTACAGCATAGATGAGTCTGATGATAGAATTGGGGATGCAACTGTTATGGAAATTGAAAGCACCAGTGACCCTGACAAAGTACACGTAAAAACTGGCAATGTGATGGGATTCATTGGCGTGGGCAATCTGCAAATCAAGATAAAATCGAGATTCGATGAGGGAAGAGATGACTTCCTGCTCCACTATATGCTTCAGCGTGTATTGTCGTTCAACCTGTTTGATCTCAACCATAACAACGAGCAGGAAGACGTGTTTGATTTTATCATGTTCATGTTTCCGTACTTCCTTAAAACAGCGATGCGCCAAGGCATCTATAGGGAGTACCAGAACTATAGGTATAATGATGCCCACTTGAAAGGAACCGTGGATGTTGGCAGGCACATTGCGAGAAACACACCTTTCGTTGGTGACTTCGCTTATTCAACGCGAGAGTACAGTTATGACAATAATATGACTGAGCTCATCCGGCATACTATTGAGTATATGAAAACGAAAAAGTATGGCCAAGCGGTGTTGAATATTGACGGCGAGACAAAAGAGAATGTGGCGGCCATCATTGAGCACACACCGTTATACGACAAGAATGAGCGAAGCAGTATCATCAGCAAAAACCTGCGTTTAAGGATGCACCCATATTATACAGAGTACCGACCGTTGCAAACCCTGTGCTTGCAGATCTTACGGATGGAAGAAGTAAAGTACGGGGAAAGTGATGATGTGATTTGCGGCATCCTGTTCGATGGTGCCTGGTTGTGGGAAGAGTACGTCCATACCGTTCTTGACGGGCTGGGCTTTGTGCATGGAGAAAATAAGCTTCGCAAGAATGGTATATATATTTACGAGGGACGAAGAGGAGTCAGATACCCGGATTTCTATAAAGACGATTTTGTGCTTGATGCTAAGTATAAGAGGTTGGGGAGCTATAAATCGGTAACAAAAGTTGACCCTAACGACCAAAATCAGGTTATTGTTTATGGGTCGGCAATTAAGGCGAAAAGAGGTGGTTTTGTGGCACCACTGATGCAGAAACAAACGGAGATACCTAAAGAGTATTTTAAAGAAAACCATTTCGAGCTTGCCATCTATGGTATAGAAATCTGCAAGTCGGCGAAGACGTATGCAGATTTCTGTGACAGCATGAAGGAAATGGAGCTGGCATTTATTGAATCATTGAAGTTGTAAATCTATTGTACAATGGAGAAAATAGGCATAGACATGGATTCAAAGGAGGTTGGAGTTAAGTATTATGAGTATGGTATGAAGCTCTTGAAGCAATACAAGTATGATAGAGCGAATGCCTATTTTCGGGTTGCATACGATTTATTGCAAGAGCATAAATCAGTAGAATGCTATCCCGACCTGTGTTATCGCATCTATTGTGGGATGTCGCCGTATTCTTCACCATACGACAGGATTCCATTCTTGGAAGAGGCTTTAGAAGGTTTCAAGCGACTTGCTTCGATGGGGATGGATGTTCCGACAAAGAAGGTGAAGGAAATAGAAAAGAGTTTAGAGTTTGCACGTTACGAACAAGCGGAAAACAATTGCAAAGAAGTTGTTACGTCAACTGCTGCATCTAAGGTGAAAGGTCTTGAAAAGATAAACGAATTCTTAGGGTATGACTACACAAACAGATGTCAGTTCCATGATGCAGAAGTCTATGACGTTACATGGAAACGCAATGAGGTAGTATTGAGAATCAATATCAACTATGAGTGTATCGCAACATTTCGATTCATTGATGCGGTTGAAATGCAAGGGACTTTTGAGCTACCGTACCTAAATGAAATGAAGTTCCGCATGTATAACTGTTTTGTTGAATGTTCTTTGTCAGGTGTAGGAGTTACAATAACCAGCGAAGAGGTTATTTGCGAAAAGGTGGAGAAATATGAGGAGAAAAGTGAAGATTAGATTATGAGAAAGAATTTGGTTGTATTTCCAACACATCAAAGCAGAGGCCATTGATGGCGTGGATGAGTTGGTGAAGAGGCTGAAAGTAGTTGGATAGGTTTTTATCGTCCTATCGGTATTTGTACTTACGTACTTACGACTACATATTATTATTTAAAGTCAAATACCATTACGGCCATCTTGATTTCATTGCTTGTATCGGTTAAACGGAAAGTATAGTCAAACCAGCCTTTATTTCTATGTCCAATCTGTTTCACAAAATTGGGATGGTTAGGTATTGATTCCTGGATTGACTGAATGACTGTTTGAATTGCGATGTCCTTGTTGAAAATCAGTAAAGCTGTCTTGGAATCTCTCCAGGTCAAGTAACCCAACAATTGATTGATGGCTTCATTCAACATCTTCGCCCCTTTCCAAATCTTACATTCAGCAACAAACAGGACATCATCACCATGCTTTATCATAATATCAGTTTTTCCCTTGTGATTGAACGATTCACCTGTTGACGAAAAGCTGGTGAAAGATGAAGACAATTGGGTAAGGAAATGTGCTCTAATCGTTTCCTCGTCTTGGTTTTCGATGGTTTGGGGATAACGTTCGATATTTTTTCCTGTGGTGTAGATTGCACTCAAAATATCTTGATAGACAACATCCTCCATTGTTGGGGATAGTGGTTCTGCCTTTTGTTGATTGCTGTTTACCAGTGGACTCTCAAAGTGTCGTTTTTCTACAGTTTGAACGCTATATGTTTTAGGAGTGTCATCGCCAGTTATGATTGGTAAGCCAAGCTTTGCAACATCATCATAATCTTTTTTAATCCTTTCTTTCCTCGCATTAAATGACTGACGAATATACTGTGGCATTGTGTGGTTGATACTTTCGATCTCATTCTTCAAATATCCCATCATTTTCTTTAAATCATCAATGTATCTATTGTAGTCGTTTTTGACATTTTCGCCATTGCCTGAGTAATCTAAGATGTCAACATAAACCTCATTATTTCCAATAATAAAACGACTACTTCCTCCTCCAGTAAAAATAATACTTGATGGCCAATATCTTAAAACTTCCTTGTCTCCTACAAACGGAACAAATAACCTAAACACATTTCTTTCAACTTCTTCGGGAGTTGCATATTTGAAATTATTTGGAAGAATATCACTTGATACCAAAACTCTTCGTGGCTTAACTTTTGGTTGGTCAAATTGCATAGTTGGGCATTCTATTTTATATTCTTCTATCAAATTGTTGATATATTGGCTTTCGGAGATATTCAAGATATCATCCTCTAGATTTTGTATTTCCTTAGAAACTTTCAGCTTCAACGAATCTAATAGGTCTCTCGTATTAATGCCACGAAACAAATCTCCTTTTTCTTCTCTAAACCGTTCCATAAGCAAATGTTTTGGTTTTGTTATTGACGAATCTTGTTGTCTATGGTCTTTTATTCTCCTTCCACTACTTTTATCTCATCTTCAGTCAGGCCGTAAAGCTGATAAATCATTTGATCTATTTCTTTGTCGGTGGCGGCGATTTGGGCAGTGAGGGCGTTGCAGGCGGCCTTGTATTGGTTGAAGTAGTCCTCCCACTCGTCCTGTTGGGTGAGGGTGAGGCTAATCTTCTGCTTCTTCAGCTCGGCTAACACGGTATTGAAGTCGGCTTCATCGAAACGCTCCAAGGTAGCAGTGATTTTCTGAACGCCCAAGTTCGCCTGAAAGCGATGGATGAAACGCTGACGCTTTTGCTGAAGCTGGGCGTTGAGGGAAAGCATCTGTTCTGCTAAAACAGTCAAATTATCCGCATTGTCTTTGTTCTCCAATGAAGAAAGGTCGGGCAATGGGAATGGCTCTAAATACTTGGTTTTGAAGCGGAAATAACCACCACGAAGAATATTGCCTGTCTTGGCCAAGAAAAACCAAAACACATTTGAATTAAGTATTGTCAAATATGCCAAAGTGTTTCTTTCGTGTCCTTCATCGAAAAGAATAGTGTAGCATTGTGTATTGTGATAAAGATTCCCTGTGTCATAAGTCATGTTGCATCCCAAAGAAATTTCAGGTGTAATGATCTTTGGAGTTTCAAACAATGTTATTTCACGGGAACGATGTAAGGCATACCAATACTTCGGATTCGTTTTGTATTTGATTTTCTTTTCCACAAGTTCTGACTTGAAAGGCATAAGATACTCGTATGTAAGCGGAAACATTTCTTGCATTTCGCTTTCCTCGTAAGGAACTGTTTTGCCATTTACGATATGATGTGGGTAGATTTCCCAACACGAATTGTCAAGAGGCGCATATCGTTTTGCATCATCACCTTTCAACATGGGTTTCATAATCCCCTTCTCCAACTTCACAGATTGCTGAATCTGTTCAGAGAAACCGACAAAGAAATCTCCTTCTATTTCTCCTTTCAGCATATAAATATCATCGCCCATGCTTACCGTACCTTGACTGCAAGCTTTTGTAATGTCTTTGAACCGAAGTGGTTGTTTGTTGAGTTTGGAGATTATATTTGAATCTTCGTTGCTTTGGAAACTCCATCGGGTATCATCAGCAAGACTTTCGATAGACATTTCTGCTTGATTAACAGCATCTTCACAAAGCTCCGAAGGCTTTACTTTCGCATAATTGAAAGAATCGTTTCCTTGTGAAAGGCCAATGATGCATGTATATACGCTTGCATCGCTGAACACTTGTTCAGCACCAAAAGAAACGAGATATTTCAATGCTTTGTTTTTATAAATGAAGCCCCTAATTCCGACTCCAAAATCAGCATTGATAAACTTATGCGGCAGGATGAATGATAAAACGCCATCTTTATTCAACAATGAGAAACCTCTCTCCATGAACAAGACATAGAAATCGAATCTTCCTGTTGCTGATGAGTAATTGTGTTCGTAAAAGATAGTTTCTTTTTCGTGGTTTTCACGCAACCCTTGAACACGAAGGTATGGCGGGTTCCCAATCACCACATCAAAGCCACCTTTCTCAAACACCTTCGGAAACTCATTCGCCCAATTGAAAGCCTTGTCGCCGGCAATGGCTGGATCATCGATGAGCGAGTTGCCGCATTTGATGTTGTCGTTGAGCGAGTTCAGTTTGCGGTGGGGCTTGGCAGTACGGAGCCACAATGACAGCTTGGCGATTTCAACGCTTTCCTCGTTGATGTCGACACCGTAGAGGTTGTTTTCCAAAATGGAGTTCTCGACATTGGGGAACACCAGTGAGGCACCCTCAACTTTGGCCTGCATCTCGTCGATGAGCTTATGCTCAGCGATGAGGAAGTTCAAGGCAGCGTTGAGGAATGCACCGCTGCCGCAAGCGGGGTCGCAGATGGAAATCTGCAGCAGCCAGTCGCGGTAGGCCTCCAGCTTCTCGATGAGGGCCTTCTTGGTGGCCATCTGGCGTTTCTTGTCGGTGAAATACTCGCTCTCATCGATGTCGAGTTCCGCCTTCTTCTCGCGGCAGAGCTTGCCAACGGTGTTTTCAACGATGTATTTGGTGATGTATTGCGGGGTGTAGAAAACGCCGTCTTTCTTGCGCTTGCTGATGGTAGGCGCTTCGCCCTGCTGGAGCTTGGTGGTGATTTCCTCGATTTCGGTGAGCGAGTTCTCGAAGATGTGGCCAAGGATATTGACATCGACATCGCTCTGGAAGTCGTAGTCGGAAATCTTCTTGCAGTAGCGCATCAGCACGTCATCAGTGATGGTGAGGCCATCGAGGATTTCATCCGGCTTGAAGAGGCCGCCATTATAAGCAAAGACCTCGTAGTTTTTGCCTTGAAAGCCGGTGTTCATGTAGCCGAAATACTTCTTCAGACGGTTGTAAAACGGCTGATACTCGTCAAGGTCTTTCAGCTTCTCCCATTGGTTGATGATGAGCATGATGGAGTTGGGCGGCAGCAGCCCACGGTCT
>JAEEGL012934165.1_pt1 | contig 15401 bp, 11 predicted proteins | sample 9134231 | NCBI WGS metagenome assembly JAEEGL01 (sample SAMN16246548, study PRJNA631951) | gut metagenome | biome: gut microbiome; feature: rumen; material: fiber-attached | host: Bos | place: Iran: Karaj | collected 2018-10 | reverse complement strand
TTGAAGGACGCCATCCGCTGCATCCGCGAGCTCACCCTCGACGGCAACCAGGTCAAGCTCGACGAGCTGGCCATGTTCTCCATCGGTCTGATGACCAAGCCCGCCAACTCCGCCAAGGAGTTCATGGCCTCGAAGAACATCGTCGGCTACCGGCTCCGCGCCCGTGCCACCGGAGAGTTCACCAAGAAGGAACTCGCACTCGCCGCAAAGGCCCGCGAGGACAACGAGTACTCCGTGGACAAGGAGGAAGGGGAGGGAGAATAGCCCACCCCTTCCCTCCCGCGCTCGGCCCTTTGGGACGCTTTCGTAGCGCAGCGGAGAAAGAAGGGAGGGTGCTTTGAATAGCATTTCTCGGGGGTACGGGGGTACGAGGGTACGGAGGTGCGAGATTACCCTTTCCTTCTTCGCTCAGCCCTTTGGGACACGACTACGCGTAGGGGCAGACTCCCGTGTCTGCCCGCCTGTCCCCAAGCAAGACAGGAACCACCCAAGCAAGACAGGAACCACCGAACAACGGGCAGACACGGGAGTCTGCCCCTACAGGTGGAAGCCACGATGCCCCATACAGGTGGAAACGCGGCTCACGACTCTCTAAAAAAGCGGTGCTTTACAACTCTAAAGCACTGTTTATCCCCCCTCTAAAGGACAGCAATTCCAATCTGTGAAATCAACGTAATCTGTGAAATCTGTGCAATCTGTGGGCAAAAAGATTCCGTATCGTCAGTGGCCTTTCATAACGCAGTGGAGAAGGAACTTTGACCTTTGGTCTTAGGTAGGCTGCATCTCGGAAATGAAAATAAATTCGATTTTATTTTGCATTTCCCTCGATTTGCACTACCTTTGGCTTCGCCGAAAGTACTCTCGTTCGGAAATGAAATGAAAAAAACTTCGTGTTTTCCTTTCCATTTCGCTCACTTATTCGTACCTTTGCACCCGATTAAACTTAAAAACTATTTTGTATATGGTAAAAATCACATTTCCAGACGGATCTGTTCGCTCGTATGAGCAGGGTGTAACTGGCTATCAAATCGCCGAGAGCATCTCACCGGCTCTCGCACGCAACGTTGTATCTTGCGCCGTAAATGGTGAGACAGTAGAACTCAACCGTCCTATTCAGGCTGACGCCACCATCGCACTCTACAAGTTCGACGACGACGAGGGTAAGCACACCTTCTGGCACACCTCTGCCCACCTGCTTGCCGAGGCTTTGAAGGAACTCTATCCTGGCATTCAGTTTGGTTTCGGACCGGCCGTCGACAATGGATTCTTCTACGACGTGCTGCTGCCGGGCGGTGAGATGATCAAGGAAAGCGACTTCCCCACCATTGAGGCTAAGATGTTGGAACTGGCCCGTAAGGACGAACCGGTGGTTCGCCGCGAGGTGGCTAAGGCCGATGCGCTGAAGGAGTTCGCTGCCGATGGTCAGACCTACAAGTGCGAACATATTGAGCAGGACCTTGAAGACGGTTCTATCTCTACATACACGCAGGGAGCCTTCACCGACCTTTGCCGTGGTCCGCACCTCGTTTCGACCGGACTCATCAAGGCCGTGAAGCTGACGAGCGTTGCCGGTGCCTTCTGGCGTGGCGATGCCGAGCGCGAGCAGATGCAGCGCCTCTATGGCGTGTCGTTCCCAAAGAAGAAGATGCTCGACGAGTATCTTGTCATGCTCGAGGAAGCCAAGAAGCGAGACCATCGCAAGATTGGTAAGGAAATGGAGCTCTTCATGTTCTCCGACCGCGTGGGCAAGGGACTTCCCATCTGGCTGCCGAAGGGCACCGACCTGCGCCTGCGCCTGCAGGACATGCTGCGCAAGATTCAGAAGAACTTCGGCTATCAGGAGGTCATTACGCCGCACATCGGTGGCAAGAACCTCTACGTAACCAGTGGCCACTATGCTCACTATTCGAAAGATGCCTTCCGCCCCATCACCACTCCGGAGGAGGGCGAGGAGTACATGCTGAAGCCGATGAACTGCCCCCACCACTGCGAAATCTTCGCTTGGAAGCCCCGTTCCTACAAGGACCTGCCGCTGCGCATTGCTGAGTTCGGCACGGTCTATCGCTATGAGAAGTCGGGCGAGCTCCACGGACTCACTCGTGTGCGCTCGTTCACGCAGGACGATGCTCACATCTTCTGCCGTGCCGATCAGGTGAAAGGCGAGTTCATGCGCGTGATGGACATCATCAAGGCCGTGTTCTCCATCTTCAACTTTGAGAATGTTGAGGCACAGATTTCCCTTCGCGATCCGAAGGATACCGAGAAGTACATCGGCTCCGACGAGGTATGGGCTGAGTCTGAGCAGGCCATCATCGATGCTTGCAAGGAGAAGGGACTGGAAGCCAAGGTTGAATATGGCGAGGCTGCCTTCTACGGACCGAAGCTCGACTTCATGGTGAAAGATGCCATCGGCCGCCGCTGGCAGCTCGGTACCATTCAGGTGGACTATAACCTGCCGCAGCGCTTCCACCTGGAGTACACCGCCGAGGACAACTCCAAGCAGACGCCCGTTATGGTGCACCGCGCACCGTTCGGCTCTATGGAGCGCTTCACGGCTGTGCTCATCGAGCACACAGCTGGTCACTTCCCCCTCTGGCTCACACCCGAGCAGGTGGCCATCCTGCCTATCTCCGAGAAGTACAACGACTATGCCCACCGCGTCTGCGACTACTTGGCAGAGCAGGGCGTGCGTGCAACACTCGACGACCGCAACGAGAAGATTGGCCGCAAGATTCGCGACAACGAACTGAAGCGTGTGCCCTACATGCTCGTAGTCGGCGAACAGGAGGCTGCCGAAGGCCTTGTCGCCATGCGTAAGCAGGGTGGTGGCGAGCAGAAGACCATGAAGATGGAGGAGTTCGCCCAGCGCATCAACGAGGAAGTTGCCGAGATGCTCAAGGCTACCAACTTGAAGCCCAACGATTAACAAAGGACAACTGTACCACGGTTCTTGGTTATCGAAATCAAACTATAGGGGAACGCTCTCTGGTCATAGCGACTAGAGGGCGTTCTTTGTATGCTGTAACTTTTTTGGGGCATTTAGGGACTTTTATACAAATTAACTAAGATTTCTTGCGCTATTCAAAAAAAAAAGGTACCTTTGCATTTGGCTCAAATAGTATAGCTAATTGAATCAATAACCAATTTTTATTAATGATTATGAAGAAGAGTTTAATTATCCTTGTTTTCCTCATGGTAGAGTCTGCCATGAATGCACAAACAATTTTGATGGGCGACATGAACAACGATGACCATGTGACTATAGCTGATGTCACCTCGCTAGTGAATGTTGTCCTTGGCAAAGCCTCCCAGGAGAGAATCAATGTTGGAGGTAGCCCCTATCAGGTGGACAATAGCATGGTAGTAGGAACATGGTATGCCCCCGACGGAAAATCGTTCACGCTGAATGAAGACGGAACGACGGATTACGGCATAGGCTTTACCTACAAGTTTCGTCCCTATCAAGGTACGCTTATGATGTTTAATCGTTCAGGCAAGCCTGTTAAGACACTTTTTTTGAATGAAGTGGAGAAGAGTTATCTTTTAGCAATGGACTATGCATCGGGAACTTATACTTATTACACAAATTCCGTCTCATTGGTCTCAGGTCTTGTTATGAGTGAGGACACTTTAACCATAAATTCCGGTACTACAGTTCAATTATCCGTTATTGTGACTCCCCAAGATGCTTTCAACGATAGTGTTATTTGGTCAAGTAGCGATGAGAGTGTGGCCACGGTAGATATGGATGGAAAGGTTACTGGTGTGGCAAGTGGCAGTTGTACTATTACAGCAAAATCTACTGATGGTAGCGGAATGGAGGCAACCTGTTTTATTACGGTCACACAACTAGTAAAGAGCATTACTTTGTCACAAAATGAAGTTACTTTGGAATTAGATGGTTTTGTTCGTCTTACCGCTACGGTCATGCCTATTGATGCTGCGAATAAGAGTGTTATATGGAGTAGTAGTGACGAAGAAGTGGCAAAAATTAGTAGAAGCGGCCGTGTAGACGCATATGATAAGGGTACTGCTGTTATCAAATGTACTGCTGCAGATGGTAGTGGAGTTTATGCAACATGCAAAATAATAGTACTTGATCCAGATTCTTATGTAGATCTTGGCTTACCAAGTGGAACTCTTTGGGCAACTTGTAATATTGGGGCAAACTCGCCAGAAGATTTTGGAGACTATTTTGCATGGGGTGAAACTCAAAGTAAAACGGTTTTTTTCTGGGACACCTATATGTGGTGTTCATATTATAATAGATCTGAGGGCATAGTTTTAATCAATAAATATTACGATTATGACGAAAAAGGCAATCCGGGTGATGGAAAGTCTGAATTAGATCTGGAAGATGATGCCGCTTATGTGAATGGTGGAAAAGCATGGCGTATGCCTAGTGCAGAACAAATAGAAGAGCTTACAAATAGCAATTATACGACACAAAAGAAAAAAACAATTAACGGTGTAGTTGGCTTTGAAATTACGAGTAAAATCAATGGAAACTCAATATTTCTGCCTGCTGCAGGTAGTCTTTATGGGGATGACTCAGGGTCTTATGGTCCATATTGGAATGATGGCTATAGTTATTTATCTCGCTCAGTTTTATTTGAGAATTGTCGTTTAGCATACGGATTAACGAATGAAGACAATTCCATTTTGTTCGTGGGGGGATGTGGTCGTCTTGAAGGTAGTAGTATACGACCTGTCCGTATTCCTTTAGATTGATGTGTTTTTGGTGGGGCACTATTCCATGAAGTGCCCCCCAAGTTTTCGGAAGTCAATGTTATTACGCTTAAGATCAAGTTCTTTCAATAGTGCAATCGCTTCAAAATTGTGAAATTCTCGGGGGCTAAGTACGCATTGATCTCCGTAAGGTATAGGAACTGTCCAACCAAATGATTGCTTCAGCAGGACAAGGTCAGTCCTTTGGTTGGACAGTACCTATACTATTACTGGACGGATGCATTGAATTACTAGGATATAAGCAGTGGAATGTCGGATTTTCAATAGAGAAAAGTTCTTTTAATAATAGGATAGAGTTTTTTCCCCTTAATGAAGAACGAATAAGGATTACTAAATTATGAGTATCTTGACGTGCGGAATCATTTTTTGAGGTGTTATGGTAACTAAATGATCGCAAAAACACATGCGAGAAGCAATGCGAGGATGAGAAATCTCACCCAATTGATAAATCTGACGATTCTGTCTGCTTTTTCTTTTTCCATCTATGATAGTGTATTGGTTTGTTTTCGCGGTAAAAGTAGTTTCAGAATGTTACAAAAGCATTTCGTTGGTATAAAAGTTTGGTTACAACAATGCTTGTAACAGGATTGTAACATCGGCGTAACGGCGACGTAATAAGATTGAAATATCTTTGCGGCGTAATACAGAAAACAACGCAATGGATTTGATTATCAACATTTTCTCGCTTGTCGGCTCGCTGGCACTGTTTCTCTTCGGTATGAAGACGATGTCGGAGGGCCTTGAAAAGTTTGCAGGCGACCGCTTGCGCAGTATTTTGGCGGCCATGACGAAGAATCGTGTGATGGGAGTGCTGACGGGTATTCTCATCACAGCACTTATCCAATCGTCGAGTGCTACAACGGTGATGGTGGTGAGTTTTGTCAATGCCGGACTGATGACGTTGGCGCAATCTATCGGTGTCATCATGGGTGCCAACATCGGAACTACTGTCACAGCGTGGATTATCTCGGCCGTTGGTTTCAAGGTGAACATAGCGGCCTTTGCCATCCCGATGCTGGCCGTCGGTATGCCATTGATATTCAGTGGAAAAGGGCACAGAAAGAGTATCGGTGAGTTCATCTTTGGATTCTCGTTTCTCTTCATGGGCTTGTCGTTCTTGCAGGATGCGGCCACTGCCATGAACATTGGCGACATGGTCGCAGGCATGTTGGCTCACGTTCCGCAGGATTCGTTCTTTACCATCATCCTCTTCGTCATTGTGGGCGCTTTAGTCACCATGATCGTTCAGGCGTCGGCAGCAACGATGGCTATCACGTTGATGCTCTTCGGCATGAACATCCCCGGTTTCGGATTTGAACAGGCTGCCGCATTGGCCATGGGTCAGAACATCGGTACGACGATTACGGCGTTCATGGCCTCGCTCACAGCCAACACGCAGGCTCGCCGTGCTGCGCTGGCCCACATGTTTTTCAATGTGTTTGGTGTCGTGGTATTTCTTATCGTGTTCTACCCTGCCTGTCATGCCGTCAGCTGGTTCGTTGACAACGTGATGGGTGGCGGCAACGACCTCTACAAGCTGTCGGCTTTCCACACCGCCTTCAACATTATCAACACGCTGTTGCTCATTGGCTTCGTCCACCAGATTGAGATGCTGGTGTGCAAGTTGCTGCCGATGAAGGCACAAGACGAAGACTACCGCCTGAAGTTCATCAGCGGCGGTCTGCTCTCGACGGCCGAACTAAGCATTATGGAGGCTCAAAAGGAAATTCACAGCTTTGCCGAGCGCTGCCAGCGGATGTTCGGATTTGTGCCGGAGTTGTTGCAGTTGAAGGATGAGGTGGAGTTCAACAAATTGTATGCACGCATTGAGAAATACGAGAACATCACCGACTCAATGGAAATGGAGATTGCCAGCTATCTGAACAAGGTGAGCGAAGGTCGCCTTTCGGATGCCTCGAAGAGCCAGATTCAGAAAATGTTGCGGCAGATAACGGAATTGGAGTCCATTGGCGATTCCGTGTACAACCTCGGTCGCACATTGAACCGTCACCGCATGCACTGCCAGGAGGACTTCACTGCTGAGCAGATGCAGCACATGATGACGATGATGCAACTTGTGGATGGTGCATTGGCCGAAATGCTGAAGCGCATCGACTTGCCCACGACCAAAACGGGCGTCAAGACCTCACTCAACATAGAACATGAAATCAATAACTATCGTACGCAACTGAAAAACCAGAATTTGCACGACGTGAACGCCGGCCTCTACAATTATCAACTCGGAGTGTTCTATGTCGACTTCATTTCTGAGTGTGAGAAACTCGGCGACTACGTCATGAACGTGGTACAGGCTGGCAAAGGACTGAATAACGATTTCGGCGATGGTCCTCGCAATGGGCAAGGCTGAGACGACACTCGACGAGAGGCCATATTACAAGGAATCGATATGCTTGTTGACTCCAACCATATAATAAGTAAAGGGAATAACATCGCAGTTCTTGCTCCGACAAGCTACGCAAGCGTCCCAAAGGGCCGAGCGGGTACAGACGCCCCGCAGGGGCAAAATCTCCCAGCCCAGGGGCAGCGCCCTGGGAGATGGGGTGACACAAAAGGAAATTACGCCCTGCAGGGGCAGCACCATAAAACGTGTCGTAAAGGTTTTGCCCTTTCAGGGCGACAATGGGGTGTTGCCTACTCAACCCAGGGCGCGGCCCTGGGCTGTGTGGTGCTGGCCTTGCAGGCCGATTCTGTGCCAGCAGCTATATCGTAGGGGCAGACCCCCGTGTCTGCCCGTTGGTTTTGTGCCACTGTGCGGGCAGACACAGGGGTCTGCCCCTACACGAAAACGTCGCCCTTTATGGTCAGAACCAAACTCGACTTCTGTGCCAGCAGCTAAATCGTTACCTAAGTAAAACGCGATATGATTAAAAACGTGCGAGGGTAAACCTGATGGTGAGACCTCCGCCGGGCGAAGAAAGTGCAGTTGTCTGTCCACCGTGGGCAGCAACTGCATTTTTCACGATGGCGAGCCCAAGGCCAGTGCCGCCAAGTTTGCGCGAGCGGCCTTTATCGACACGATAGAAACGCTCGAATAGGTGTTCCAGGTGTTGTGGCTTCACGCCAGGACCGTCGTCGCTTACCAGGAACTCGTAGAAGTGGCGGCCTTCTGTTTCTATCTCATGGCAGATGATTTCCAAGCGCGTTGCACCGCTGGCATAGGCTATGGCATTATCAATCAGGTTGCGGAAAATGCTATAGATCAAACTCTGGTCGCCCAGCACTTCCACATGCTGTGGCGTTTGGAGTGAAGGTGCGATGCCTTTCTCCTGAAGTTGCAGGGAAGTATCGTCGAGCACGCTCTTCAAGACCTGCAACACATTGACTTGGCGGTATTCATGCTGTTTTCTGGAGGGGTTGTCGTCCATTTCGTCGAGCTTGGTAAGGGCACTCATGTCGAGCAATAGCTTGCTCATGCGTTCGCTTTGCGCATAGCAACGCTCCAGAAAGTGCTTCTTTTTCTCTTCGGGCATGTCGGGATTTTCGAGGATGCTCTCCAGATAGCCGTGAATACTGGCAGCTGGCGTCTTCAGTTCGTGGGCGGCATTCTGTGTAAGTTGGCGTTTGACGCGCACCTTGTCTTCCTCAGAATGGCGCAACTTCCAATAGAGCATGGTGATCGTGTGGCTGATGTCGCCCAGTTCATCGGCGGGCAAGCGTCGCTCCAATTCGTGGTCGAGCTCTTTGCCCTCTTCAGCCTTTACGGCGAATGCACGCAGATAACCGATGTGGCGGCTGATGCGGTGGGTGATGTAGTAAAGAACAATGCCTAGCAACAGGGTGAGGACTCCGGCAAAGTAAATGTAGGTGTTGTCAGCCTGCAATGAGCGTGTCAGCTCGGCTGAATAAGGTACTGCTGCACGTACGACTACATCGCCGAAGCGTGTTGCTGAGTAGAAGTAGGTCTCGTGGGTGGATTGCGAAACGCGCTTGATGTCGAAGCCATTCCCCTCATGAAGTGCCTGTTTGATTTCCGTTCGCTGCAGGTGGTTGCCCAATGAGTCAACGTTGGTATCGTAGCTGTCGAGGATCACCCTTCCTTCGCGGTCAATCACCGACACGCGAAGTCCCTCCATCTGATGCCGGGCCACATAATCGCGAAACAGCTGGCTGTTAGTCAGGCTGTCCTCGCCAAGTGTCTGCACCATTTCGTAGTTGTACATCTGCAGCCGCGAGTGCAGGATGTCGATTTTGTATTCCTTTTCGCGCTGGTACTGATACACGCTGAAGCACACGGCAAACAGCAGGAACACGCCGCCAATGCTCAGCAGCAGATTGCGCTGGAAGGTTTTCGTCAAGCCAAACGACCAGAGCCTGGCATGTTTGAGCTTTGGCAGGTCGATGAGGGGTCGGATGAAATCCATCAGTTTATTTTTCAAAGCAGTAGCCATAGCCTACACGTGTTTTTATCTGTTTGCCATAACGCCCGATTTTCTTGCGTAGCCGGGTGATGTTCACGTCCACCGTTCGATCGAGCACCATCACATCTTGTGGCCAGCAGTTCTTCAGTATGTCTTCGCGCGAAAACACCTTGTTAGGGTTTTGGAGGAGGAACGACAGCAATTCGAACTCCAGTTTGGTAAACACCAACTCCTGACCGTCGCAAGTGGCACTTTTTGCATTCAAGTCGAGCGTGATGCCTTCATAGACAATCTTCCTCTCGTCGTGAGTCGCAACAGTTTGCCGTGGCTGTGCCGACCTCCTGAGAACAGCCCTCACCCGGGCTTTCACCTCCTTCATGCTCAGTGGTTTGGCAATATAGTCGTCTGCACCGATGTTCAGACCTTTCACCATGTTGTCCTCACCATCGAGAGCTGTGATAAAAATGATAGGAATATGTGCTGTAGAGGGATCATTCTTCAGCCTGAGTGCCATCTGAAAACCAGACATCTCACCCATCATCACATCCAGAAGAATCAGCCCGAAATCCTGCAGGGGCAGTTCCAGTGCTTCCTCGGCCGAGCAGGCTGTTTCGACCTCAAACCCTTCTGTTTCAAGGTTGTATTGAAGAATTTCACAAATATCCAATTCGTCGTCAACAACAAGTATTTTCATAAGCCATCAGCGTTTTAATTGGCAAAGTTAATAATTATTTCCTACAATAAAGAAAGATTTGTGTTACAATGTTGTGAAAAATGAATGGTGCATCTCTATGGTGCAGAATCAGTGATTTTGGTAATTTTTTCCGTAATAATTGTTCATCGTATCAATAAAATAATGTGTAACTTTGCAGCGATGAAAACAATAAAGACATTCTTGGTTGCAGCCGTGCTTTGCTGTGCGGGCAACCTTTTAGCACAAGAGAATATGAAACTAACGGTGAAAGAACAGGCACTCGTGGCGATAGCAGCCAACGAGGCCAAAGGTGACATGGTGGGGCTGAAGAAGGCCCTGAACGAAGGTTTTGATGGCGGACTGACCGTGAGCGAGGCGAAAGAGGCTCTTTCGCAGCTCTATGCCTACACGGGATTTCCGCGCTCGCTGAACGCGCTGGGTGCGCTGCAACAGGTGTTGAAGGACCGCGAGGCACAGGGACTGGCGACCGAAGCAGGCCACGAGGCCGATGCACTGCCTAAGGATTACGATGCCTTGCGGCAGGGTACCGAGGTACAGACGCGCCTTTCAGGCCAGCCCTTCAACTATACGTTTGCGCCACAGACCGACTACTACCTGAAAGCCCACCTCTTTGGCGACATCTTTGCACGCAACAACCTGACGTTTGCCGAACGCGAAATCGTCACTGTGAGCGCCATCTCGGCTTTGCCAGGATGTGAACCGCAGCTCAGGGCGCACGTCAGCGGTGCCCGTAACATGGGCGTCAAGGACGAGCAGTTGCACGAAATTCCGATGGTGTTGCGCCAGCGTGTCGGCGAGGCTGAGGCCGTTCGTTGCGAGCAGGCTGTGGCTGCCGTGTTTGGTGAGCCGTCGAAGGCCGTGAATACCATCGACTTTAGCGTTTGGCCAAAGGGCGAGCCCAACACTGGTTATGCCCAATACTTCATTGGCAACAGCTATCTGGCTCCGCTGGATGCGCAGAATGGCGGTCCCGTCAACGTGACTTTCGAACCTGGTTGCCGCAATAACTGGCATATCCACCACAAGCAGGTGCAGGTGCTCATCTGCGTGGCTGGACGAGGCTGGTACCAGGAGTGGGGTAAGGAGCCTGTTGAACTGACGCCAGGAAAGGTCGTCGCCATCCCTGCAGAGGCTAAGCACTGGCATGGCGCCGCCCGTGATTCGTGGATGCAGCATCTGACCTTCAACACACGTGTGGAGGAGGGTGCCAGTAACGAATGGCTGGAGCCCGTTGGTGACGAGTGGTACAACCAGTTGGAGCAGAAGTGATAGCATTAACGTAAAACGATGTTTTTTATCGGAAAGAAATAAGAATAATTATCGTCATTTCGTTAAGAATATATTTTTTTTTGAAATGATTATTCTAATTTCTTTCCGATAAACCTTAAGCGGTCTGTCTGCTGATTCCCCGCGTCCCTAAAGTCGTTGACGTTTTTATTTTGCCCTGAAGCCGTTGCCTCGGTATTCGCTTGGGGTGATGCCGACGTAATTCTTGAACAGGCGAGTGAAGTGGTGCGGATAGTCGAACCCCAGCTGACGGGCTGTCTCACTGATGTTGTGGCCATTCATCAGCAGGTTCTTGGCTTGGTTGATGACGTACGAATGGATATGGTTGATGGCCGTACTGCCCGTCGCCTTTCGGACGAGGTCGCCAAAATAGTGGGGCGAGTAGGCCAGCTCCGAAGCACAGAAGGCCACCGTTGGCAGACCTTCGTGCAGTTGTCGGCCCTCGCGGAAATATTGGTCGAGCAGGGCATGAAACTTCTTCAGTATGTCGGCAGTGTCCTTATCTTCCTGCGACAGCTGACGCAGATAGATGCGATTGCAATACTCCAAGATCAGCCGCAGGTAGGCCAACAGCACGCGACGCAGGGCCGTTGAGTCTTCATGGCCTTGCAACTCCTGTCGCAACTGGCCGACAAGTTGCGAGATGCACTGCCATTCGGCAGGTTCCATTCGCAGTGACTCCGTAGCGAAATAGGAGAAAAAGTGATACTGCGGGATGATGGTTTCGAGGTCGGTGTTGTGCATCAGTTCGGGCGACCATAGCACTGCCCAGCCGCTCAGCATCAGTGGTTGGCCATCGTCCTCGCCACCACCTAACTGTCCCGGTGCTACGGCAACGATCGAGGCATCGCTCACCTGCAACGGACGAGTGCCATACGAGAGGTTCTTTGGAAATTCGCGCTGTATGAAAAGGCCATATACACCGTAATTGTTCAGGCTGTTGCGAACAGGCGAAACTTCGTCGAAACTAATCACGCTGAGCAAGGGATGCAATGCTGGTGCACCGACGTGTTCGGCATAAACGTTGGGATGGTCGACTTTAAGGATTTTCTTCATCATGGCCACAAAGATAACCAATTTTCCTTAAACAACAGCTAAAATGGTAAAGAATTGCCATCTATTGTCGTAAATTCCGCAAAAATGGTAGATATTCAGGCGTTTTGTGTGCTACCTTTTTTAGATAAAGTGCGTATCTTTGCAACCGAAATCATCAAAGGAATCATAATGAAAGGAACAGCCAAACTCATCAAACACTTCATCTTCGCAGCAGCAATGTCTTTTGCCTGCTGTACCTCTGATCATGAAGTGAAAGCAGATACGCCACAATTCATGGAGGAAAAGACTATGTACATAACGATTGAAGGAAAGACCATGACGGTCCAGCTGGAGGACAACAGTGCAACGCGCGAACTGATTGAGCTTCTGCAGCAGGCGTCCATTACCTATACGGCTCGCGACTACGGCGGCTTTGAGAAGGTTGGCGAACTGGGACACTCGCTGCCCACTAGCAACGAGCAAATTACCACGCAGGCAGGAGACGTCATCCTGTACAGCGGCTCGCAAATCGTGCTTTTCTATGGATCCAATTCATGGAGCTACACTAGGCTGGGGCGCATACAATACGAGTCTATTGACGAGTTGAAGTCGTTCTTGAAAGCAGGTCAGGGCAATGTCAGTGTGACGCTTTCTCTTGGCGAGCCAACGGCCATCGCAATGGTTTCGGCCAAAGAATCGGGCGACCCTCACGTCGTAGCTATCGACGGCATCCGCACTGAAAGCCCTCGCAAAGGTGTTTACATTCAAGAAGGGAAAAAGTATTTGAAATAATAAAAGGAGTTCAACCACATGAGAAAAGCAATCATCACGGCCGTGCTTGCAGCCGCTGCACTCACGGCATGCACCGACAAAGGAAATCAAAAACAATCAAACGATAACGATATGAATACATTAGAGTTAACACAAGAGTGGGACAAGACGTTCCCACTGAGCGAAAAGGTCAGCCACAAGAAAGTGACCTTCCACAACCGTTACGGCATCACACTGGCAGCCGACATGTATACACCGAAGAATGCCGAAGGCAAGTTGGCTGCCATCGCTGTCAGCGGCCCGTTTGGAGCCGTGAAGGAGCAATCGAGCGGACTTTATGCCCAGCACATGGCTGAGCGTGGCTTCCTGACCATAGCTTTCGACCCCTCGTTCACCGGCGAGAGTGGCGGTGAGCCCCGCAGAATGGCATCGCCCGACATCAACACCGAAGACTTCCTCGCTGCCGTTGATTTCCTGTCAGTACAGGAGAATGTCGACCCTGAGCGTATTGGCATCATCGGCATTTGCGGTTTCGGCGGAATGGCCGTGAACGCAGCAGCTTTGGATCCACGTATCAAGGCTACTGTCGCTTCAACCATGTACGATATGTCGAAGGTGAACGTTGAAGGCTACTTCAAGAGCGAGGATACGCCCGAACAGCGCATGCAAAAGCGTCGCGCCTTGGCAGCTCAGCGCACGGCCGACTATCGTTCGGGCGAGTATCAGCGTGCCGGTGGTGTCATAGACCCTCTGCCCGACGATGCTCCTTGGTTCGTGAAGGACTATCATGCCTACTATAAAACCGACCGCGGCTACCACAAGCGTTCCGGCAACAGCAACGATGGCTGGAACGTAGTGGGTTGCCAGTCGTTCATGAACCAGCCTTTGCTCTGCTGGGCCCACGAGATAGAGGCCCCAGTGCTGCTCATCCATGGCGAGAAGGCTCACTCGCGCTACTTCTCGGAGTACGCTTTCGAGCGCATGACCGGCAGGCATGTGGAAGGCCAGAGTGCAAAGATGGGCAACAAGGAACTGCTCATTATCCCCGGAGCCTCGCACGTCGACCTCTACGATGATGTTGCAGGTGTCATTCCCTATGAAAGAATGGAAGCCTTCTTCAAGGAAAGCTTCTAAGTCTTATGGCTTGGGAGTGAGGTGTTTATGACCTCAGAGCAGGGAGTTTGTGATTTGGTGCTGCGAGTTATAATAAAAAATGTTAACAAATGGAAAATAACTCGCGACATCTCATCATAAACTCCTAACTTTTTCGTACCTTTGCAGCCGTTTAGCAAAATTGTACAATTAAAAAAGGTTAATGAAGAACGACAAAATGAAGAATCAGTACCGCGTGAATGAGCAAATTCGCGTTCGGGAAGTGCGCATCGTAGGCGAGGGCGGCAGCACCGTCATGCCTACACGACAGGCTCTTGACATGGCACGCCAGGAAGGCGTCGACCTTGTAGAGATCTCGCCCAATGCACAGCCGCCAGTTTGTCGCCTCATTGACTACAGTAAGTTCCTCTATCAGCAGAAGAAGCACCAGAAGGAGATGAAGGCCAAGCAGGTGAAGGTGGAGGTGAAGGAGATTCGCTTCGGACCCCAGACCGATGACCACGACTACAACTTCAAGCTGAAGCATGCCAAGGAGTTCCTCGAAGAGGGCAACAAGGTGCGTGCCTATGTGTTCTTCCGCGGCCGTAGCATCCTTTTCAAGGAGCAGGGTGAGGTGCTGTTGTTACGTTTTGCCAACGACCTGGAGGAATATGCCAAGGTGGAGCAGCTGCCCCGCTTGGAAGGCAAGAAGATGTTCCTCTTCCTCGCACCCAAGAAAGCCGGTGTGGCCAAGAAGAGTCAGCAGAAACGCGACAACGAGCGCCGCGAAGCTGAAGCCAAGGCTGCACAGGAGCAGGAGGCTGAGGCCAGTGCAACCGCTAACGGTCTGCTGGCTAATGCCAAGGGTGGTGAGGATTTGCTGAAACAATTGACAAATGACAATTGACAGTTGATAATTGACAATTGATGAATATGATTACCCTCGTGGTTGCAAAATCGTCAATCGTAAATTGCCAAGCCTTCAATCGTAAATAAACAAGGTGCGTAACGCCCGGTATATGCGTTGCCGCCGCTATCAATAACAATTAAATACAAAAAACAATGCCAAAAGTAAAGACAAACTCCGGAGCCAAGAAGCGTTTCAGCTTCACCGGTACAGGAAAAATCAAGCGTCATCACGCTTATCACAGTCACATTCTGACTAAGAAGACCAAGAAGCAGAAGAGAAACCTGGTTCACCAGGCCATCGTCGACAAGTCGAACATGAAGCAGGTTCGCGACCTGCTCTGCCTCCGTTAATCATGAACCCTTTTGTTGAACGTTAAAAGAAGAAAAGAACTATGCCAAGATCAGTAAATCATGTTGCCTCTAAGGCACGCAGAACTCGCATTCTGAAGCTCACTAAGGGTTAT
>JAEEGL011545920.1_pt1 | contig 15401 bp, 14 predicted proteins | sample 9134231 | NCBI WGS metagenome assembly JAEEGL01 (sample SAMN16246548, study PRJNA631951) | gut metagenome | biome: gut microbiome; feature: rumen; material: fiber-attached | host: Bos | place: Iran: Karaj | collected 2018-10 | reverse complement strand
CTGAAAATGCGGATTTCGCCGATATCCGTCTGGAGGAAGCGGTTGAGCACGGCATTGCCGAAACTGCCCGTGCCGCCGGTAATCAGGAGAGTCTTGCCACAAAAGATGGAGTTTGACATATGTTTTCCTTTTATAATTTTTGCAAGCAAAATATAATAAATTTTATCTTGTCTCAAAAAGGCAAAATGGAACTTTTGGGGTGGATTTTTGGTTACGATTAAACAGAAAATGCGGCCCTATTCTACACTACGAGATTGTCACTCTGATTTTCATAAGAAACGAGCGATTTCTTAAAAGACTCGAAGAACGCAAAACATTTCCCGAAATTTTCATCGTTCTTCAATGTTGTGACCATTGCGTTGAATTCTTTATTGGAACTTCTTTTTTGTGCAAAAAGGGCGATTATGCGGTCTGACGAAAAAATCGAATTTTCTTCAGATTCGCCTGAACGTACCAACTCGAACTTTTTTTCATATCTTTCAAAAAAATAATTTTTTATCGGGCCTATATAACTTGTTGTAATCGCTTGATTTTGGTCGTAGATTTCCATAGAATAGGACATGAACACACGATTATGGGGAGCGCGATACAGCGTACCCGCCTCGTTATCAATGACATCCCAATCTTGCTCAATATGCAAAAACTTTCTGAACAATTCCAGTAATTCGGCGCAAGCCAATTCAGGGGGATATTTTTCTTTTGATGAGCCAAGCGTAAATTTATGGTAAATGCTGAGCAGTGTAATCAACTTTTTCTTATCACGTATTGCCAAATTTTTCAGCACTATATCGGATAACGTTCCAAGACTATCATAAATCGAATCATTGCAGAAATAATCATCGATATCCGGCCAACAATGTTTAATCAAATCCCTGGAAGAATCCCCTTTAGAAAGATTATAATAATTTGTAAAGAACCTATCCAAATACCTTTGGGCAAAATCGTTATGCAAATCTCTATTGTACAGCCCGTTTATACTTCCCTGCAAATCATTGTCATTTATTGCGACAAGCTGGATTACGGGAGTCCCGTAGCAGACATGGTGGAGACGATTCAGAATCTTGATAGCGTAATCAGGCAAGCACCGGTCCAACTCGTCAACAACAAACAGAATCTTTTTGTTCTCGTATGCCATGTACCAGCTTAGCAAACTATTGACCATTTCAACGGTATCGGAGAGATTTGACAGCGAATCAAATGACCGAATTTCGATTTTTTTCTTCGCTTTTATCAAATCTTTAATTGCGGAAAAGTTGTTTCGCAATTTATTTATATCGAACTTTGAATAATGAAGAATAATGCCGCGTGAAAGTTGAAACACAACCTCTTTCATCGCTTTATAGTAACGTCTTTGTTGACGGTCAGGATTATTGTCTTCAATTTCATTGATCTTTTCAGAAATCGAAGACAAGATACCTACCAAAGGTTCTTCGTAATAATCTTTCTTCCAGCAATCGTAATGCAATACGATACATTTATATGAAAATTTATTTTCAATCTCTTTCAATATGAAAGACTTGCCGACACCCCATATACCCGTAACCGCAAGGGACAACGGCACGTTTGAAGAACGCGCGTCATCAATCATTTGGGATATATCGTCAATAACCTTTTTACGGTCAAGAAAATCAGGACTTGATTGCACAGTATTGTTTTCGCTCATGTAATCTACCATCGTATTGTCAAGTATGTCTGTTCGGTCTCTCTACAGCGCAACTTTTCGACGGCGGATGCGTTCAGGCATAAGCGAGAGCGTATCTTTCCAGTAATGGAGTTCGCCGAGAATCGTGTTAAGCGGGTCAAAGGTGAACCAGCTGAGGTTTCGCAGACGGCTCCCCAGCCAACGCCTGAGCACGGGACGCTTCCCGCGCGCACTTCGTTTGCCGCGGCCAAAGTTCCCGCCTTCCATGACAATCTTATAAAGGCGTTTGCCACGCTCCTTGTCGGGAGTGCAAATCATCTGTTCACGCGGCAACGCAAAAACCTCTTCCAACACCCACATAATACCCGCACAGGCATGCCGCAGGCCAAAACGCCCGATACACCCGCGCATAAATTCGCGGTCGGCCTCCGTGGAATGCGTGAGCAGCATGTAATAGTCCATAAAGTGTCGCAGCCCCACGCCCTCGTGCCTAAAGTGGTAATACAGATGCTCCAGTTGCATGAGCAGTGCGAAACGGATACTCGGCACACAGAACCCCTCGGACACAAGCACCGAATTCTCGGACTCGGCAAGTAACACCCTCTGGAACTCAGCATCCCTGAGCAAAACCTCTGCGGGCCTATGGTGTACCTCAATTTCTACGCCATTCTCGTTACGGAAACTGATATGGTGAGACACTTTGAACGCGTCATTCGACTCCGAAACAAGCCCCATATCAAGCAACAGGCGCTCCACCGCAGCATAGCCGCCAGGCACCCAAATATCGATATCGCCCGCCTGCCTCGAAAACGGATCGGGATAAAGTCTCGCGTTGGCTTGCCCCTTCAATATGACACTCCGGAAACCGCGTTCAGCAAAAAGGCGCGTGTAACGGGCCGCCTCCTCGTTCATCTGGCAGTTCACCCCGCGCAAAGTCTCGACAAAACCCGACAAACGGATAGAAAGAATACGTGGAGGGCGGGATTCCACAGGCAAGCGAGACAACGCACTTAAGGCCACCCCAAGTACAGTCTGCTGTTTGGCCAAAGCGAAAAGCGACTGCCACTCAGCCTCGGTAAGGGAAAACGGGAAACCCTGCGTGACGCCGAGACCCACACGCAGAAGAATGCATAACACAACATCCAAAGAATCTTTCATATTTTTTCACCCAAGAGGGGAATGCCATCCCCCTCACTTCAGCTAAATCTTATCCTCGCCCCGCTCGGAGACTGGGGTAAACTCCGGCGGGGGCATCCATTCGTCTTTCACTATCCTTTTGAGCAGAGCCTCAGCTCCGGCCCCGCAACACTCCGCTTATGAAACATTCAAAGTAATCAATCAAAGAAATTAGATTTCAGGAAATCGGTCCATGCCAAAGCGCCAAAATCCATCAACCCTCCTTATGTCAGTTTCCTCGTTATATTAGGGAACAATTTTTTCACAACATTCTTTACAAATTCAATACGCTTACTTTTTTTGCATTCCTTTTCATAAAGAGACAATGCTACGGGCATATACCCTTCTTGTCTAACTCGTTCCATTAAACGTGGCCGGTTTATCATTTTATTTTCAAAGCCGCCACGCTTGTATATATACTCAATTGCAGAACTAGGCAATTGTTCCATTTCACATTTATCAGCAATCTGATTCAAATAATTTTGGCCTTTATCGCTATGGCAGACAACAAGAGATACACCCTCTTGATCTTTATTTTCTGGCCTAAAAAAGTGAATTCCCCAAAAATCAGCAATTGTCAAGTCGGCACAATTTTCGTTCAAACAAGAACATTCATAACAACTTTTGCGAAGCATGTCGCTACTATAAAAATTCTTTAAATAAATATTGCAAGTATGTTTTTCTTTTAGAATTTTACCATTTTCAAATTCTATTCGCAAATTTTGCGTTCTCCACCCAAAATCCTTCGGTCTAAAGTCAATATATCGAGCCTTCGATTTGTATTGTTTTTCTACATAATGTTTGTAATCTTGGAAGAATAAATTAGAAGGCACGCCATGACAGATGAACCTGACCAAAATAAGTTTTTCCATAGAACATTTGCAAGTATTCAAGTAATGGTGTAGCCCTCGACATTGACACGGAGTTCCACAGAAAAGGACAGGACGATTAGCCTTTAGCTTTTCAACGATTGAACGAAATGTCGTTCCCATGTATGACTCTACATACTTTGATTTACGTAGTTCTTCAATGTTACAATCATTTGTAGATAAACATTCAAGTATTTCCGTAGAGTAGTTATATCTTGCTCCATAAACAACCCCGCCTTCATTCATGACAACTTCACTTAGCAAGGAAAATACTCCGCCTGAAGAAGATTTTTTTAGGAGAGGCTTGTCATGAGCCTTAACCATATAGGGAACACCGCCCTTGTATTCTTCATGCAGAACATTGAGTACATGGCATGCCTTTTCGCAAAGTTTACATTCTATACATAGATTTTCATCTATTGAAGGAATGTAAAAGCCTTCTTCATCACTTGACAACTTGATTGCATTGCGAGGACATCTTGACGCGCAAGCACCACACGCCGTGCATTTTTCTATAGGCAAATTGGGCTTTGTCATAATTACCTCTTTATACATTCAATCAGTTCGTCCATATTCTCTCTAAACCGACGAATATTTTCATCCCTGAATGTAATTATCTTTTGGGAATCCACATTTTTCAGATATTTGAAAATCTTAAATGGAGAAACACTAAAGAAAGAGGAATCACCTCGAACCCTCAAGTATTCCAACCCAGAACCTTCAAGTAAATTGCGAATTTTGCTATCTACGTTCAGTTTTCTATCTAGAAAATGTACTCCAAAATACTTCAGCACACGCATAATATTTGGCATGTAACCATACGTGTCAAAACTGAAAAAAGGCGTTCCTGCAGAAATACATGAAACAATTGCATGAAACCGGATTCCAACAAACCCTGCAGTGTTCTTTATCCACAAAAACCACTGCATTGGATCTATCGGATACGGAACGGTATAATCGAATTTGAATCCTGAAACCCCATCTGGGGTGGGCAACTCAACAAGAATCAAGCCGTTTTTATGTAAAATTTTTGCAAAAATTTTTATCCATAATTTTTTTATGAAAGTTAAACGTCTATCGCTATGTGCAGGAAGTGATATCAATACATATTTTTTTGGTTGTATATTTATTTGTGGGGTCCATTTTTCATCGCACAAGTCATTCAATAAAAAAACGGGATCAGGATTCGTTTTCTTTATATACTCGAAGCCCATTATTTCTTCATTAATCTTTGTTCGAGTCCACTCGTCTCGGGTATTAACATATGAAAAATTCAGTAGATAGTTTTTGTATTGATCCCGTTCTTGTTTTGGCAAATTTAAATATGTTCTACCCATAAATGCCGGAGAAACGCAAGCGACCTTCACCTTCTCCGCTAAAACAGAATTCCAAAGCCATGAAGCAAAAAAAATCTTTAAATCATCTCCACGTATATTCCAAACCGCATCGGCCCCAACAACTACAACATCAATGTTATTCTTTTCAACAACAGATAAAATATTTTCTTTTGTCGCAATTTCTGTTACAGGGAGTTTTTTTTGTGAAAAAATAAAGTGAGCATGCACCTGCATAGGATCTTTATTGCGAACTTCAAATTCTCCTTCACGGATGAAGTTTATAACACAAACATCAAAGCCTTTTTCCTCAAAAAATTTTGTTGAAGAATACGCTTGCAAATTAGCTCCAAAATTGCAAGGTGCATGATACGTCAAAATTCCAATTTTCATTTTCTTTCTCGCTTTAATGAAATTGTCAACATAGTTAGTGCAATTACGGCAAATATCAAATTGCAGCTCACATAACCGATTGCCGCCCCTTCAACTTGATAACGATTTATTAAAAACGTATATACACCAAAACAAATAACACTTCCAATTATTTTTGCATATAAAATGAGTTTTGTTTTTTTATAGGCAAAAACAACATTGCTTACAATAGAATAAAAAATTCCTGTAATTGCACTAAGCGATGTTATTCTAGCAACTGTCGTAGATTCAACATAACGATTCGCCGTAAAAATTACAATCAAGAATTTTGCAGATATGATAAAAATAGCAACAATGACAAGCATGATAGCAACCTGAGTTAATGCATATTTCATCATTCTTTTGAAATTTTTAGTTGCCAGAGATTCTAAAATATCTGGAGCAAAAGTGTTACCAATTGAAGTCGAAAAAACAGACATGACACCGCCTATTGAAATTCCTATTGCATAAATACCAAGTTCATCAACAGTGACATTTTTTTCTAAAAGGACTCTGTCTATGCCTGCAGAAAAAAAATTAAGCATAGCAGCAAATACTAAAGGCACACAAAAAATAAAACCTTGTTTTAATAAATTCCAATCAATCTTATATTTTGACATTCTTGTTCTATTTTTTATCAAAAGGAATATAAATAGGACTATTGAAGATATTAAAGTCCCCATCATTTTCCCTAAAGCACCCATATTTCCATAAGCTACAAAGAATAAAGATAAAGACGTCCCCAAAACGGAATAGAAAAGAATTAGAAAGAAAAATCCTTTAGCATTACGTCTATTTTTTAGTTCAACTTGTTCTATATAATAAAGCCCCGCAAAAGCACTTGAAAAAAAAGTAACTATTCCATAAGGGAAAAAAGGAATGGAAGAATCACTATTAAACAAACTCATATAGAGATATATTCCAATTGTTGAAATAGTTGCTCCGGCAAAAGGAATGAATAAATAGAATTTATACATGTTTGCATATAGTTTTTCTTTTCCTTCGTTGTCGAAATAAAAAAATTCCCTCATAAAATAATGATTTAGATAAAAAAGAATAAAGGGCAAAAGCAACGAATTAAAAGCACTATAATAGCTAACAACAGCGAAATCATATTTTTCCATGTATATGGAAAAAAGAGGCATTGATGCAAGGTTTAAACCCATTGGCACAAAGGAAGCCAAAAAATAAAGGCTCATCGACCCAAATATCTTTTTATATTTTGTCAAAGAAGAACAAGCACAAATCACTTGACACACTCCAGTGATTTTTCTGCAATTTTGCTATAAAGGAAGATGTCTGTATTTCGCGATTCCGCAACAGCCTTCATTTCAAAGTATTTTGGCGTAAACTTCAGTTCTTCAATTTTAGCCTTCAAGGTCTCAACTGTAACAGGGAAAACGAAATCCGCATTTCCGCCATTGTTTACATGCTCCATTCCTTCCCACTTTTCAAATACGCACGGAACCTTGGATGCACAAGCCTGTTCCCAAAGTACGGAATGCTGTCCCGGGAATAGAACCAAATCAGCAGCAAAAAAGTAGTCGTAAACCTTGTCGGCGTCAATCCATCCAACATATACGATATTATTCGATTCCTTTAAAATGGAATCGATTTTTGACTTGTCACGTTCGGCAATACTGCCAAATACAAGCAATTTTACATTTAAAAGATCTCGTACAGATTTCATTAAGACATCTATTTTTTTCTTCGCATCTATTTTTCCACCTGTTACTACAAGAAATTCATTTGATTTAATGTCATATTGCGACCGAATTGCATTCCGAATAACATCCCGTTGCTCAAAATGAATCTTTTCATCATCAGCACCCATAATCAAAACATCTGCTTTTAAGGGAGAAACTCCAAACACTCGCTCTGCATATGTTTTTCGCCAAGGCGTTACACCATACACTTTGGAAATATAATTACGGGTTAATTTATGATACATTCTAAATACAAATTGATAAAATTTGTATTTTAACGATTTAGAAGGATCAAAACCGATATTATAATCTAAATGATTGTCCTGCACAATTACGACATTAGGATTTATTTTCTTCTTATACTTTATGGCCTGAAAAATCGTAATGCTTACCATTCCATGGAAAAAGATGAAATCAGGCCGAATATCTTTCAATAAATCATAAACTTTTTCATACGACAATAGAAATGACAATTTACCCAATATATCAAATTTGTCACGCCTTCTAACAACATCAAATCCATCTTTTGATCGATATCTACATTCTTTAACTTTTACAATTTTCCCATCACCATGCTCTCTTGTTGTTGTAATCACAGTTACATTATTTCCCATTTTAGAATGATATTTAGGAAGGAGATTATCTTGATACCCCCAACCTTCATTATAAGGAGCACTTGGAATGATATGGACAATATTCATTAAAAAATCCTCTCTTTTAAAGTTCGATAACAAAACTTATAAACAAGGACAAATCCACCTAAAAGTAAATAAAAATATTGATCTGTTAAATAGCTACCAGTCACAAGAAGTTTTACAAAAGTTGATGAAAAAATTGCAAGATATAAACAATATATAAAAACATTTTTTGTTGAATATTTTAAAAAGAAAAAACACGAAAATAAATAAATTCCAGAGAAAAGGATTCCAAACAGAAGGCCAAAATCAATTAACAACTCAAGAAAAATATTGTGAGCATAGCCTGTAGACATTTGAAAAACATCACGATTTAAGACTCTATCCCCAAAAATGCCATAACCATAAAAAGGGGACTCTGTTATTCGATTCAACATATTCTCAAAAATACGAGACCGTCCTTGACTTTCTGCAAAATCAGAACTTTGTATAAAATTGACAACTCTGCTATTAAACCCAAAGTAATCGAAAACATTCATAACTAAGTTCATTATATCAGCAAAAAAAACATAAGTTAAAACAGAAAGGCCTATAAAGCTGAAAACTATCATCCCTCTTTGCACGCTTCCGCCCCGACTCATTGTAAAAAAAAGCACTACAAAAAAGCAACAGACACACATCATTGCTCCTCGAGACCCTAAAAAAACTAGAGTTAACAAAGAAAAAACAGCCAACAACAAAAAGGTATAATTCTTCCTTTTCCTAGAATAGACAAATAAAAAGCAAGAAGAGAATAGCAAATTATAGGCAAAAGTCATATATTCAAAAGCTTGTTGTTTTCCAACCACAACCATCCAGAACGTAATAATTCCAATTATATTATTTAGAACAGACAATATCACTAAAGGTTTTTCATACGCACTAAAATCGCTTATAACAAAGGGTATAAACACTAATGGTAACCCTAAAAAAACAATTCTGTATAATGGGTTATAACAAGCATCAAGGGCATCTCCAAACATAAACTCCATATTTTGCGGCCAAAAAATCAATGTAATTGAATAGAGAAAAAATATTACTAGCAATAACAAAAATGGAGATAAAGATTTTTTTATTGAGGAAAAATAACTATAAAGTACAAGAGCATATAATCCAGCATATAAAGGAACTGTCGTTGTAGGCAAATTATAAGCCCTTAAAAAATACGATAAGTAATAGTTTATCGTTGGTACAAAAAAAATCAACATGAAAATCCATGAAAGAATTTTCTCATCTTTTTTTTCTTGAAGTAAACGCAAATACAATTCGGAAATCATTTTTTTTCAAATTCCTTATACAACTTCACATATTCTTCGAAGCGTTCATTCATATCAAACGATTGTGCACGTACCAAGCACGCATCTTTGGAATACGGAGTTTCTTCGCAAATGCGGCGAATTTCCTTTTCCATTGCGTCGATATCGTCACAGGGAACAACAGAGCCGCAAGTTTCATCGATGCATTCCGGGCTTCCCCCGGTCTTGAATGTAACAACAGGCGTTCCGCAAGCAAGGGACTCTACATTAACCAAGCCGAGAACTTCTTCCCTCGTAGGGTTCGCAAACACATCAGCAGCAGTATAAATTTCAGCAAGTTCAGTTTGATTTTGCGTTTTATGTATTGATACTATATCTGCCGGTAAAGATTCATCTAATATTGAATTTGTTCCAACTAATACAATACGGTAATCTTCTGGCAAACGTTTTGAAAGTTCAACAAACACATCAAGCCCCTTGCGTTCACCCCAGCCGAACGCAACTCCGAGCACAACCTTTTTTCCGACAAGCCCGTGACGGTTGCGGAAATCACTCTCAGTCGGCTTAAAAACTGCCAAATCAATGCCGTTGTTGATGACGTTGACAGGATAATTCTTCAAATACGATTGTTTCACCAAATCCGCAAGCCACTGCGACGGCGTGACGATAGTCATGTTCTCGATTCCCGTGAACCAACGACGTTTGAGATTCCACATCATCCGTGTCGTATCAATATATGACTGCGGATAATTTTTTTTCGGATACGGACAATCATGGCATCTAGTCTTCCATCTGTCACATTTTGCCATGATAAAATATGGACATCGTCCAGTAAAGTTCCAACAATCATGTAGGGTCCAAACAATTGGAATATGGAACTTTTTTACAAATTTAAAAAAAACGGGAAAACAAAAATAAAAACCATGAATATTGTGTAAATGAATTAAATCAGGCTTGTTTTTTTTTAAAAATCTACATAATGATAACGTTCCCCAAAAAGACATTAAGCATTCACAACCGATTAATGGCGATATAAATCGATGGAATAAATTTTCAAGTTTATAACCAAAATAGGTATGATTATTTCTTACTTTTCTTTTACCAAACCATTGCCTCGAATACGTTTCTACAGTAAAATCATTTAACTCAGCTACAACTTTTAGTTGTTGCATTATTTTACCGGTACTTCCGCAATCAACTGTATTAATCATGCTTATTTTCATAATAAAATACTCATAATAAAGAAAAATAAGTCCAATACATATAACTATAACAATCAATTAATATCGTTCATTAAACGATATAGTTTTCGACCATTGCTTTCTATTGTATGATACTTACGAGCCGTACTTAAAGCATTTTCAACTATATTATACCTTTCTTTTTCAGACAATGTAAACAAATGCAAGAGTTCTTGTTTCAAATCATTTTTTTTATTGATTACAAATGCAGCACCATTTTCGCATAGATGCCTCATTGAAGCCACATTTGAAGGTCCATAAGCAACTAATAAATTTCCAAATCCCAGAGAATCTGCAATTTTTGTTGATATCGAATTTTTAACTGTATCAATAGACTCCTCATCAAAAGCTTCTACATGTAATAAAGTTTGGGCTGAGAGAAAGACATCCTCAAACGCTTTTCCAGAAACAAAACCCATTATTTTAATAGATTTGGCTTTCTGTAACTCTGAAAGTATATAGGAATCTTTTTCGCCTGTGTATATTTTTAAAGAATATGCCGTATTATTTTGGGTGTTAATTTCATCCAATGCTAAACCAATCTCCAATAATGAAACATATCTATTACAGCGAATATTCCCCATATATGTGAGTTCTTTAATATGTTCTACATTTTTTGACTTATTTTGATCTATATAACTGGTTGCCGTCATTATCGTTTCCGCATGGACCCTAAAATATGGCTCATATAGATTTTTCAAATCGTTCGAAATAGTTATAATTAATGATGTTTTTGACATCAACATTTTTATTTTGCGATTTAATAGGAACTGTTGGAATCTGTCAAAGTAATTTTTTTTCTTTTTTACAAAAAAGAACTCATCGCATTCGTATGTAACTATTGGAACATTTAGATATTTTGCGCATTTTAGAGCTATATCATAAATAAACTTATAACCACCTGGAGCAATAAAAATATGGGTTATTTTTTGTTTATCAAGCCATTTTTTCAGGTTCGTATTAAACCATGGACTCATCGACCACATGAAATCTCTTGCCAATTTTCGAATCGATGTGTAATTCTTACGGTTTCTATAAAAGGATTCATTTTTTTTATTTTCAAATAGAGAACTATCGGCACTTATTTCTTCTTTTCCAATCATTCGTCCATTCACATTTCTACTAAATAAACCTTTCAAAACATCTTTATCAGTTATTCTATAATAGGAATCACAAAAATCGATATTGGGAATTGTCGGATAAATATATAATTGACACAATTCACTTTTCTTGAATTTTGAAAAAAGTGTACAAAAAGTTTTACCCATACTTTGATGGGTTGAAACAGCATTATGACTAATAATAAGAACTTTCATAAAATCAATTCCTATTTTGTAATAGATCTATTATTTAAATATTCCTTATAGTCTTTGTCCACATCAAAAATCATGGCATGGACAGCAGCTTTTCGAGCAGCTTCTGACGGCAATTTCATATAATCACCATAACGATACTCAAGGTATTCCTTAATTTTTTTCGAGCCTAGCAAAGATAATCCTTCAAATGGCACATCTACAGGATTTTCAAATAAATCAGCATCAAAAAGCCCACTCTTGAATTTTGCAGGAGTAATCCAATAACAGTATTTAAAGTTTCTTTGCAAATTGTCATACTTGTAAATTCGACGATAAAACACGTTTGCAATCAAATTGCAGGGCAAAAATCGAAGCAAATTTAAGACAATCTTTTGAGCTAGTGTTTTGGGAACCCAATTACGCTGAGAAATTCCATATAAAGTCACAAATTTAGATTCTAGATAGACCAATTTCTGAATCAAACTGTTTTCAGGAACCTTATGCAGAATCATAATATCTACATAAATCCCATGATGCATATTTTTTCTGTCTTTGAAAGCTTTTTCAATGAACGTGGTTCCATTCATTCTAACTTTAGCATATTCCAAATAATTCGGAGTTGTTCGCCATTCTTGAAGGACAAACTTGTCATTATTCGAAAGATTATTGAACACGGTTTTAAATTTTGCATATTCAGACGAAGTCATGAAAATATCAAGATCGTCATCCCATGGTATAAAGCCACCATGGCGAATAGCACCTAAAGCAGTGCCACCCATGATAAAATATGTAATACCGTTATCTCGGCAAAGTTTATCAATAAACTTCATTACATCCAAAATTTTCATTTGGACAAGCTTAACATCTTTATTAGATTGTTGTTCGTTCATCATATTTTCTTTGCCAAATAATAATACCGACTCATTATCCCCTTCATAAAAGGGATTTTTATGATAATTTTAGCAGAAGTTTTGACGATCTTAAAAAGACACATTTTTACAACGTAAGCGTTAGCCGATTTAGTCCAACGATGCGGATGAGTGCTGATAATACAATTTTTTTTCTCAATATAAGGAATTAAATCGTCTAAATTTTCAAAGCCGATATTTTTATCGTCACTCTTGACTATATCGTTATTAATCGGGTCAAAAATCAGTTTAAATTGTCGTCCAGCATCAGAAAAATAAATGTATTCTGTTTTTGCTTTAACTTTAAAATCGACCATTATATCAGACAAATGTGGATATAACCTTTGAACTTTGGCATTTCTAAAGAAATCTCTGTTCGAAGTATAGCCTACACGTTCAACAATAGGATTACCATGCTGACATAACGTATAAATTGAAAATCCAGCATTCTTAAAAATATCCAAATTTTTTCCAAATTCTTTTATGGCTTCATCAATATTGCCCTTACAAGCATCCATTACATCGTAATGATACGACACCTCATGACCTAACGATTCTATTTTTTTCAGAATTTCCACGTGTTGCAGATTAGACAGCAAATAAGCCTGAACATAATAAACGCCTCGATGACCATATTTAGACTCAATCTTGGCCATTTCAAAAGCACGATTAACATCCGTTTCAACATCATGTTTTAAAACAACATACTTTTCATTGCAGTTGAAAACATCCTTTGCACAAATGCTATGGATATTCTTTTCATGTAGTTTTCTACAAAAATCTTCCCAAACTTTATAAACAAAAATCATCTAGCGTTCATCCTTTCTCTTAAAATTGTGGATGAAATGCCATCTGTATGGTCCAAGTACTCCACCTTGCAGCCATATTGAGCGAAATCCTTTTCGTACTGATCCCAAGAAGGCGTTCCCTTCCAATCAGATCCAACAAATACTGCATCTATATGATATTTTTGGACAACAGCCAATTTATCCATATTTTCTTGAAGGATAACTTTATCTACATATTTAATGGATTCAACAATCGCAGCACGATCAGATTCGCAAATAATGGGAGTCTTATGTTTTCGCTGTTCGCACAAAGCATCTGTAGTAACACCCACAATAAGAAAATCACATTGTTCTTTGGCTTTTTTCAAAATATTCAAATGCCCGATATGAAACATGTCGTATACGCCAGAAGTGTAACCGATTTTATATTTTTTCATGATTTAACCCTAGCAAAACGTTGAAAGACAAAGCCTCTCAACCAATTAGGCATAAGGACTTGCAAGCAGAATCTTATAGCAACATTATATATATACATCGGTAAGGAAATGATTCTATTTCTGAACATAAACCATTGAAGTTTTGTTTCACTTTTGAAATATTTCCAGCTACCACGGCGTTTATACATATCCTTGCCAACTCGAACATTCACCAAAATTTTAGGAACATTTCCAAATGTCATATTGGCTAAAAACATCCGATTCCATAAATAATAGTCCTCATCACAATACCAGTCGATATATCCTCCAACCTTCAAAATAGAAGCCTTCTTGAACATCACCGTTACCTGATTCATTGGACAACGCCTTTTCAGGTATGCCTTAATTTGCACATCTAACTCTGGAACAATTCGTTTACCAACAATATTTTCGGGATTATCTACAAATTCGGTTATATTTCCGCCAACAATGTCAAGATTTGAATTTTTTTCAAATTCTTGGAGTTGTAATTCAAATCTATTTTGTACACTCAAATCATCAGCATCCATCAAAGCAACAAATTCATTAGAACAATTATCTAATCCAGTTCTACGTGCTACACCATGCCCTTGATTCTTTTCAAGACGAATTATTTTAAATTTCGGATTTTTCTCATAGTTTTCTATAATTAAGCCCAATTCTTCCGGAACAGGGCCGTCAACAACTATTACAACTTCTGACGGTTCTACCGTTTGATTTATTATAGATTCTACAGCTTGTTTAAAATAAACAGGATTATCTTTGCCATAAACGCACATGGATACGGAGAATTTGTGCAAGCCCATCATGCCACCTCGCAAGTTTTTTTCACAGCACGTTTTGCGGTGCCGAGCTCGGAGATGCGAATAGCGTTACCGATGAGACGGTTCGCCTCTTCTTGACCACGGTTGTATTCTTCACGAGTGATGCGTCCATTGGCAAGCAGGTAGTCGCCGAGGTCGGTGGCTGTGTCACAGTTGTCCTCGGTGATACCCACACGTTTAAACACTTTGCCGAGAGTGGTGAGAATGATTTTCGCGTCACCCCAGAAGGTGATTTTCTGGATATATTCGAGGTCGTAGGCAATCTTGGTCTCCCAGGTCACTGCATTGCGGCCGTTCACCTGCGCAAGCCCGCTAAGTCCCTGCCGCACGGTGTGGCGCTTGCGTTGTTCCGGGGTCATAAATACCATGTCGCGCACAAGCTGCGGCCTCGGCCCGATTACGGCCATGTCGCCCTTGAGGATGTTGAACAGCTCGGGGAGTTCATCGAGGCTGGTGGATCGGAGGAACTTGCCGTAGGCGTTCAGGCGCACGTCGTCGGGGAGCAGGTTCCCCTGCGCGTCACGCTCGTTGGTCATGGTGCGGAACTTGATAAGCTTGAATATTTTCTCGTCCTTGCCGGGGCGAAGTTGCGTGAAGAAGGGATTGCCCTTCATCTTGATTGCGCCGAGGACTGTAAGCACGACGAGGAGCGGGTAAAGGCAGAGGATGGCGGCCAAGGCACAGCAAAAATCCAAGACTCGTTTTAGACAGTTCGCGTACATCAGGCGGCCTCTGCGAAGAATTTATCCGTGTCAACGGTAGTTTGCAAAATGACGTTGTTTGATAACTGTTGTCTGCAAAATCTGCAAAGTTTGTCTTTTT
>JAEEGL010127882.1_pt1 | contig 15401 bp, 13 predicted proteins | sample 9134231 | NCBI WGS metagenome assembly JAEEGL01 (sample SAMN16246548, study PRJNA631951) | gut metagenome | biome: gut microbiome; feature: rumen; material: fiber-attached | host: Bos | place: Iran: Karaj | collected 2018-10 | reverse complement strand
TCCCTGTGAGGGAGGCGGTGGAATGTATTGCGAATTGATTATTTAAGATAGTTATTATCTTTTGTGACCACTCCCTCCCTCACAGGGAGGGTGAGGGGTGGGTCTGAATATTCCACCTTCTGGAGAAACAATCCCCTTGCGGGCACGCTGTCGCCTGCGGCACAGCGGTCTTGCTGTTCGATTACCTGACGGAAGCCGTCGAGGGTGAGCTGACCGCGACCGACCTCCATCAGGGTTCCAACAATGGCGCGCACCATGTTGCGAAGGAAGCGGTCGGCCGTGATCTCGAAACGCCACTCGTGGTCGGAGAGTTGCACCCAACGGGCAGAGGTGACATGACAGATATTGGTCTTCGTGTCGGTGTTGAGTTTGGAGAAACTGGTGAAGTCCTCGTACTCCAGCAGCAGTCTGGCCGCGCGGTTCATCGCCTCGAAATCGGGAGTGCTGACCAGCCGCCATGAGCGGTCGCGAAGGAAAGGAGACTTGCGGGTGTGGACATAATAATAATAGGTACGCGCACGAGCGGAGAAACGGGCGTGGGCATCGTCTGCCACAGGATAGATGCGATGAATGGCGATATCAGGCGGCAACATCCCATTGAGGCGATATACAAGGTAGTCCTCTGCTGACTGCGCCTCTCTCCCCTCTCTGACGGGAGGGGTTGGGAGCGGGTCTTCGACATTGAAATGTGCCACCATCATAGCGGCATGCACGCCTGCATCGGTGCGACCGGCCCCTGTGACGACGACCTCCTGGCGCATTAACGTAGAGAGGGCGCGCTGGAGTACTCCCTGCACGCTCTCGCCATTTGGTTGTATCTGCCAGCCGTGATAGGCTATGCCGTTGTAGGATAATTCTATGAAGTAGCGCACAATCGATTACTATTTAATTAGGCTCATAGGTCTCATTGGACTTATAGGACTCATCTGGCTTACTTCATTATCTTCTTCATCGTGTCGCCTTGGCGAACGAGATAGATTCCAGCCCGGGCAGGCAGGGTGGTTCCCACGTAGCGTCCATCGATGGTGTAGACAACGATGGGTTCCTGGCTGAAGGCCCATTCCAGTTCACGCAAGGCATCGCTGGTGCCGTAGTCGCTCATCTGGATATCATCGATATTGATGCGTTTGTTCTGGTTCCCGGCCTGAGTCTCGAATTTCAGTCGCAGGAAGCCGTCGCGGTCTATCTTATATCCGTAGCGGCGCCATTCGCCTGCAGTGAACGTGAGTTCGCTGACGACCGGCATCCAGGTGGATCCGCCGTCGAGGCTGTAGCTGACTGTGAGCTTCACGCCCGTATCTTTATTATAGAGGCCGGCATAGAACCACAGCGAATCGCAGCCTCCCAGTTTGTCGTCCTGCATGGTGATGGAACCTCCGATCCTCATGCGGACGCTGCGACTGTCGTTGCAATTGGCATCTCCCGTTGCCAAGAGGGCATTGGTCATCAGCCAGGACGATGCATTACAGGTGACGATGCCCTCTGCATAACCGCCCTTGGATCCAAGTTCAAAGCTCTCGAAGAAGGACTTGGTGACATCGACAGAGGCTGTCAGGGACAGCACGATATCCTTCACGTCGGGCAACGAAAGTGTCAGCTCGTCCTCGTATGTGCCCTCGTCGGCGGCACCGCCGAAGCGCACTTGCATCTCTGTCTGCGAGGCTGTTAGCTGAAGATCATGAACCCATGTCTCGCCGTCGGTGCTGACTTCGAAGGGCTCTGGACACGAGACGCTGACAGCGTAGCCGCTGACGCCCAGTACCGTGATCTTCACCGTCTGAGGCTGAGAAGGCAACCCAGGAACGCAAGCGAAGAAGAGTTCAGAGGAAGATGTAGAGAAGACGGGCGTGATAGCGGGCATATCGACTTGTACCTCGTTGCTGACGAGGCCAGCAGGTGTATGCACCTCATAGAAATAAGTCGACGATGCCGCAGGACTCTTCACGACGCAAAAGGTGTCGGCCAGCTCCACAGGATACCCCGTGAACGCCTTACGGCTGCCGTCGGCGTTTTTGGAATAGACCTCAAGCGTGTAGTGTTCGCCGTCTGCCAGATGCATGTTCATCCACGAAGCAGTGAACGAACGGCTGTTGACGGAGCACACGATATTCTGGGCCGGATAGGCAGGAACGCCGTCTATCACGGTCATGTGCAGAGGCGTGGACTGCTCGAAGGAATCTTCTCCGCGCAGGACGAGAAGGGCATCGTAGACACCCCCAGAAGTAGCGTTGGAGGTGAGCATCAGGTCCTTGCCCTTCACCAGTTCCTCTGCTGTCAGTTCTGTTTCTGACATCGCAAAGCCCTCGCCCTCGACAGCAACTTTCAGACCCGCAGGCAGATTACGGCCGCGCACCTGCACCCTGCGCGTCATCCCAAGACTCAGAGCCTGCAGGCCGAAGTCCAGAGGTACATCATGCACAGGCACAAAGACTTCCGGCGCAGTGGAAGCCGGGTCCACATAGAAGACGAGATCGCTGGAAGGGCCCCAGACGTAGTCTGCTAATTCAGGCATGTCTACATAAGGGTTGCGATTGCCCTGTATGTCGTAGATGACTTCATTGCGGGCTCGCTCGATATCGTCGACGGGATCCTCTTCAGCCCATGCGAGCATCAGCTCATAGACCCAGGGACGCATGGTTGTCCACGAAGTCGGATCCACGGTCAGCAGTCCCTCGGTGGTCTGCCATTCATCAGTCATGTGCTGATAGGTGGTGGCCATATAGAAATAGGTTCGTGCGAAGTCGCCCTTCCATTCATCGGCGGGTTCCCAGACCGTGATGAGACTGTCGGCACGATAGCTGCTACTCTTACCTACCCGGATGACGCCATTGTCGAATGCGATGTCGCCGTCGACAATGCCTATGGGATTATTGCTCTTGCGCTGATTGGCGGGTCCGTCGGCAGGATAGAGGTTAAAGAGGTCGCAGTAGGCGTTGTTCACCGTATGTCCCCACCAGGAATTGGCCCAGATATGTTCTATATTCATTCCGTTGACCGCCTGCAATCCGCTGAAGGTACGCTGCTCGTTGCTGTAGCGGTCGCGAACGGAGATGCCATCAGACAACGTATCGGCAGCAAAGAAACCTGCCCATGTATAGCCCTCGCCCTTGCCGCCATAAGACAACACCTGACGTGGCTGAACCAAAGCATGGAGCGCATTCTTCAGTTCTGCCTTGTTCAGACCTTGGACAGAGCGGACATAATCCAAAGACAAAGGCTGGGCCCAAAGGCAGCCCGCCAGAAAGTTGGAGATGTATACGAGAGCAAGAAACCGTTTCATCGGAGTGCTATTTTCTTTCCATTGACAATGTAAACGCCGCGCTGTGAGGGTTTAGCACGACGACCCGTGAGGTCGAAGACGTCAGCGGCCTGCTTCCGGGTGGAAGCGACGCGGGCAATACCGACTTCGGGTTCGGAGGCGATGGTCACGTCGATTGATTTGAAACGCAACTGTTTGTCGGCCTGACAGACGAAGGGATTCTTGGAGCCAGTCCATGTAATCTTGCCCTCCTCAAAGGCATAATTGGAACCATCCACGATTATCGAAGCACCGGACTTCGACCCGCCTGCATCGTAGAACACCAGCTTATTGATGGTGGCACCAGAGATGACAAGGACGGACTGATCGTAGAAGCGCAACTCTGTAGAGACCATAATGGGTTCCACAGAGGATGATGCCTTGTAGTAGCTGATGGTCAATCCATTCGCCTTGGCCGTGAAACCAGATCCATAAGTAGGGTCAGAAGTGGCAGTCCAAGTCAGCTGAGTCAGATCTATAGAGCCTGAAGTCACATCCGGGTTATCGGGATTGTCGGGATTATCCGGGTTGTCGGGATTATCGGGTTTATCAGGGTCATCAGGATTCACCTCATGCCCCTTGGTGACATCGAAAGCATAGCTGATGCTGTCGCCCCATACATACTCACAGAGCGAAGGATAGTCCACAAAGGGATTGCGGTTCTGCTGCAACTGATATACCGCCTCGTTGCGTGCACGTTCCACCTCATCGACGGGATCCTGCTTGGACCAGCGGAGCATCATCTTCAGGGTCCACTCCTTTAAACCGGGATATGTTTTGCCGTCGAAGACCTGTGAAGCAGTTCCGCCGTTCCAACTGGAAATGCGATTCTCGTAGCAGGTGACCATATAAAAATAAATGCGCGCGATGTCGCCCTTGATTTCGTCGTTCGGCTCGAAGCACTGACCGGTGTAACCACTGACGGTGCACGCACCCACCTTGCTGTAGCCGTTGAGGGACTGATAGGTCTCGCCCCGGTTCTCGCCAAAAGGAATATTCCCGCGGCGGTTGTTGACGTAGCCGTCGGTAGGAATGACATGAACGAGGTCGCTCTTCATTGGACTGGCCTTGCCGAACCAGCTTTGGGGCACGCTGTGCTCCCGGTTGTAGCTGTCGCCTTCTTTCTTATACGATGCAGCCTCAGCACTACCTCCTATTTCATAGTTGGTGACATTGGAATACCAGTCGCGCAACTTGCCATCGGCCCGGCGGTCTGAGGTGGCGTAAGCATCCAACAAACCGTTGTAGCTGATGGTGGTGTGGTTGTTGATGATATTATACAGCGCTGTCTTCAACTCAGCTTTCTTCTTGCCATTCGCGTTGGAGTAATAGGTCGCAAGGTTCACAGACGAGACTGGCACTGTGGACGGAGCGCCAGCCGCCGAAGACGACTGCGCCCGTACACAGGCAGTACATGCCATGAGGAAAACAGTCAGAAAGACTGTATAAAGAGAGGCTCTTTTCATCATCGTTTACTTGACAACAACCTTCTTGCCGTCAATGATATAGAGGCCACTGCGGCTAAGGGATTGCAGACGCTGGCCGGCGAGGTTGTAGATGGCCTTCGTGCCTACGGTCGTGCGGAGGTCGGCCACATGAGTCTGGCCATCAAGGCTGAAGTCTGTGATTGCTTTCAGACCATTCATGCCGAAATACTGGGTGATGGTGCCACAGAGCCATACTTTCTTGCCGAGCATGTCGGGGTTGTCAACAAGGTTCAGTACAGCGCGGGCGTCGCTCTTGGAAGCCAGTTCCACGGGGAGGAAAACGGTTTGCTCGTCAGCAGTAACAGCAATAGCAATGTTCGAGGCCTGAGCTTCTTCTAAGCCAAGGGCAAGCTTACTGTTCTTTACGGAGCCAATGATGAAGCCCTCTACCCAGGCGCCCACCTGAATGGTATCTGTCTTGGCTGCAATCTGGAAGGCAAGCACATCTGTCACAGAATACGGATTCTGCATCGATGTCTCGCGAGGCTCCGGACCAGGCTGGGGCACATCGCCATTATCAATGTCTGCGGCAGAACGCGGATAGATGCGATAGGAGGTCTTCCCCTCTGCTGTATAAGCTGCGACGAAACCTGTGATGCTGTAGGTCTTCTGAGGATCAAAGACCAGATTGGTAGCAACCTTGAAGTTGTCGCGCACCATGATTTCATTGTCAAGGTCATCTATGAAAGGTATGACGCGATTCTCGTCCCAACCTATGGTGTCTGTTGTCAGACCCTCGATGGTGACCAGTTCGCTCTCATACTGGGCATAGTTGTTGGTGACATCGGCGATAGTTGCCTTCTGAGGAGTCACTTCGTTGTCACTGCTGATGACGGAAAGGTCTGTAAAGGTGCAATTAGAAATCTCGGTCAGACCGTTGTAGAGATAGAGTTCACCTGCTACCTTAGCAGAAATCTTGTCACCAGCCTTAAAGCCGCTGTTCTTTCCATAAAGCATCAAGCCATCGGTGCCGTCGTAAACGTAGACATTATTGGAATTGATGTAAGTAACGAGGACTTCCTGGGCATTAAAGATAACACCTACCTTGTCCACCTTGGCTGCGGCCTTGACTTCAGCAATGGTAGCATAGGTGGGAACTTCTCCTAAAGCAGTAATACTCGTTGCAATGATGTTTCCGTAGACTGTAGTGCTTCCACTCTTGTAGGCGAAGAAGCCCGTCACTTCCACTTCCTGACCAGAGAGGACTGTACCAAGGACCTCCCCTGTGCACTGGATGGACCCGAGGTTCGTTGCACCATCGATTTCCAGATTCTTATAGTTTCCACTAATGGTGAGGGTGCCCTTCACCTTCACATATTTGACAACAGGTTCTGCGACCAGCGCATCGAAGGCGCTGCCATCCAGCTCTACAGCTTCAGGATATACGACCTCAGCCGTTCCTGTCTTGGTGACTTCTGTTCCTTGTCCAAACTGGATGCAACCACCATAGGCTGCGGTAGGTCCGACGACATCCACGACATCACCGACAGCAACATCGGGAGTAGCGCCAAGAAATGCCGTGATATATCCAGTGGCATCGCCAAGCATTAAACCTGAGGAATATACAGCCTGAACTGTTGCAGAAGTCTCCACTCTATCCAGAGCGCCTGTAGCGATGATCTCTGCAATGGTCTTTTTCTGTACCGTTTCAATGGTGATAACACTCTCTGACACCTGGCTCTTGTATTCACCTTTCACGGCAATAGCCTTCACGGTCGTGGTTTTCTCCACTGTGAAGGGAGCTGTATATGCGGTGCTGGACGCTGAGGGCTCGGAACCATCGAGGGTGTAGAAGATTGAGGAGCCTTCACCTGCTTTTATGGACACCTCCTGAGCTTCATAATACGTGCCTGTGGCGGGCTTGATGGTTGGAGCTGCAACAAAGGTGGGGTCTACGGACCCATAAGTCACTTCAATCTGTTGAATACGGACATGACCGCTGGTGCCTCCACGGGTAAATGTCACAGACTCAGAGCTTCCCTGCCACGTGCCGACAGCGCCGTCCAATTCGTAGCCTTCAGGAGAAGTCGATACTTCACCGGCATTAGAAGCACCGGAATAAGTGAGCACAACCTTCAAGATGTTGGAACCGGAAATAACCATCGTATTTCCTGCATAAAGGCGCATAGCGGTGCCAGTGTCGTAGTACTTAGGCGTTGTAGAACCTGTTCCTTTAGAAAAGGTAGCACTAATGGTCTCATTCAACTGGATGGTTTGACCATCGAAATCTTGGGCATTTGCATAGCTTTGATCTACGGCAACCCATGTGAGAGTTGTCTGTGCATTAGCCATACCGCAAACTGCCAATACGGCAATCAAAAAAGAGTAGAATTTTCTCATAATAATTATAAAGGTTTAAAGTGAATACGGCGCGAAGTTACTGCATTTTGTCCAAACGGCAAAACTTATAAGGATATTTTTTATGAAAAGTGGGAAAAAGAGATAAAAAAGCGTGAGTTCGGTATAAGATAATGCAAAAAGTTGACGCAAAAACACTCCGAACACTCCGATACACTCCGAATGACCTCTTTCAATTGTCATCTTCAGATGGCAAACCGACTACAAGAATTCGGAGTGTATCGGAGTGTTCGGAGTGTTTTTGCGTCAACTTTTTGCAAAACGTCAAATCCAAGCCTTGTCGTGCGGGGAACTATACTCGGTCGTCGGAGGAACTATAGTTTGTCGCTGGAGGAACTATAGTTTGTTCGGCTTGTTCCGTCAGGGAAACGTGACACTGGTGGGAGTAGACGAGACATATATACGTAAAGGCCGATACATCCTGTCGTGAAAGGCGATACGTCCTATGGCGGAAAGCGATACGTCCTATGGAAAAAGACGTTACGTCCTATGGAGAAAGACGTTACGTCCTATGGAAAAAGACGTTACGTCCTATGGAGAAAGACGTTACGTCCTATGGAGAAAGACGTTACGTCCTATGGAGAAAGACGTTACGTCCTATGGAGAAAGACGATACGTCCTTTTGCAAAGAGCTATTCGCTGACAGTATGATGTGGAGGTCGCGCTGCGGGAACTGAGATAAACCATGAAATCTATGACAGATGCAGACTTGTTGCATAATCCTTACGCCGAACTCACGTTAAAAAGGCATCGAAAAGAAGGAAGAAGGCCACTACCCTCGCGGGCGGCGGCCTTCTTTTTTGCATGCAGCACAAGGCTGCACACTCAATCAACTAATCAATCTAAAACTAATCTAATTTATGCAATGCTTTTCTTAATGTTGTCGTGTTTTGCCTGCGTTTGTGATGTGGTGTTATCTCAAATTATAGCAATGTATATGTTTTACGTATATCATCTATCAGAAACCGGCGCCTCCGAAGTCACCGCCACCGCCGAAGCCGCCGCCACGAGACCCTCCACCGAAGCCTCCACGACCTCCTTGTCCCTGACGGCCACCCTGCCGGCCTTGCGGCTGGAAGACCTGTAACAACTGTTGCGGAGTAAGAATCGCTGACAGTTCTGCACAATACTTCTGCTGGATGTCCAAACGACGCTGCTGCTGCTGGATCTGTTCTGCCTGACGGGCGAAGATTTCAGTAAGTTTGGCGGTTGCCTCCTCGTCAGAGAGGTTCTTGTTGTTATCATCGTCTCTTTGGCGAGCCTGTTGCTGACGGGTAGCAGCGAGTTCTTCTTGATATCTCTTGTAGATGGCTTCGAACTGTGTCTTCTTGTCGCCGTCAAGTTTCAGATTCTTGACAAGGCGCTCTGTCTGGCGAGCCATAAATTCCTGACGACGACTATCGTCCTGAGCACTGATGGTATTGATGGTGCCGAAAAGGAAGGCGACCAATGCTGTAAGTATTATTGTCTTTTTCATTTTAGTATAAGTTTTTGTTACGAATGTATCATTTTTTGTGTGATCACATCTTTATGACACTCGTGTAACAAGAAGGTTTAAGCGCCTCCGATTTTTTTAGATTCATTAACAGATTACCTCACTGTTATATGGAAGCAACCCTGCTTCACTTCATACTTTATATAACAACGTCCTTCGGCCCGGGCATCGCGAAGCACTTCAGAAAGTATGAATTTCAAGGTATCGTTCCGCACAACACGGCGTGCCTCCTCTCCCGGAGGGCTGACAGTGTGGTAACGGTTATAAGAGATATCGAAAGTTGTGCCAAAACGATGACAACTTTGTTCTGATGCGTTGCCGTTGATACGGCGAAGGCGGGCAACATCTTCCTCGGTCCTGAGGACGCTGGTGACGATAATGGTATGCAGGGGCACCTGCTTCACTGCCAGCGAATCAAGGAAACGACGGCCTATGTGTTGAAGTAGCCGGCTCGCGCGCGGTACTAAATAAGGAATACTGCTCCGCATTGCCGGATCGATGACATAATAGGGATTGTTGCCCACGTAAAGCAAATCACGCTTGCGCTCCTCGGCCTCGCGGCGGTTGGCTACTGGTCGAACGCCGTGAGCCCGGGCGGCAGGATATTGAACGTCCTGAACGTCAGGAAAGCAGTCGTGGTACGAGGGCACGCTACGGATGGAATGTTTGAAGCTGAAATCCAAGTCGGGCAGAGACACGTATTCTGAAAGGGCACCGTCGCGAGGGTCCTGACGCAGTTCAGACTGGGGAGGAAGGGGCAGCGAGTCCGCGCCCGCAGATAGCTCTGGAATTTCGGCCTCAGAAACAACACCTTCTGACCGGGGTTTGTTAACGCCGGGAGAGAGCAACCTGATCAAGAACAAAATCATCACAATAATGACCGTCAGCTGCAGAAAAACCTTCTTCTTGAGTTTACGAAATACCACTTCTGTCAATTTGTGGCGCAAAAGTAACACAAATTTTCCAAATAAAGTATGCTTTTCCAATAAATTTCACTATTTTTGCCGCGAATTTAAGCAATTAATGTCCGAATGACCGAAAAACATCTCATTCTGGAAGAGGCTGACCCGCTCATTTTCTATGGCGTGAACAATGCCAATATGCAAATGATCAAGGCGCTCTATCCGAAGTTGCGCATTGTGGCACGTGGAAACGTCATCAAAGTGATGGGCGACGAGGAAGAATTGTGTGCGTTCGAAGAGAACATTGAACGTTTGCAGAAACATTGTGCAAAGTACAACAGCCTCGGAGAAGAGGACATCCTCCATATCATCAAGGGCGAGAAAACAAAGCGCGAGAGCATTAGCGGCGCTATCGTCTTCAGCGTCACGGGCAAGCCCATTACAGCCCGCAGCGAAAACCAACAGCGGCTGGTGCGCGCATTCGAAACGCACGATATGGTCTTTGCTATCGGACCTGCCGGATCCGGTAAGACCTACACGAGTATTGCTCTTGCTGTGCGCGCCTTGAAGAATAAGGAAGTGCGCCGCATCATACTCAGCCGTCCAGCGGTGGAGGCGGGCGAGAAACTGGGGTTCCTTCCCGGCGACATGAAGGATAAAATAGACCCTTATCTACAACCGCTCTACGATGCACTCGAGGACATGATTCCCCGACAGAAGCTGAACGAAATGATGGAGCAAAACGTTATTCAGATTGCTCCGCTCGCCTTCATGCGAGGGCGCACCCTGAACGATGCCATCGTCATTCTCGACGAAGCGCAGAACACTACACCGGCCCAAATCAAGATGTTCCTAACCCGAATGGGAATGAACACAAAGATGATCGTCACCGGAGACATCACACAGATTGACCTTCCACACTCACAGAAGAGCGGGCTCATCGATTCCTTGCATGTTCTGAAAGACGTTGAAGGTATTGCTGTTATCCAACTCAACCAGAAAGACATCGTGCGACATAAACTTGTCACGCGAATCGTGAAAGCTTACGAAGAATACGATAAAAAATACAAAAACAATGAAAGCATTAACAAAGACTGAATTCCAATTCCCCGGACAGAAAAGCGTGTACCACGGCAAGGTACGCGACGTGTACAACATCAACGATGACCTGATGGTGATGGTAGCCACTGATCGCATTTCGGCGTTCGACGTGGTACTCCCAAAAGGCATTCCTTTCAAGGGACAGGTACTGAACCAGATTGCCGCCAGTTTCCTCGATGCCACAGCAGATATCGTTCCTAACTGGAAACTTGCTACCCCCGACCCAATGGTTACTGTTGGTCTGAAGGCCGAAGGGTTCCGCGTGGAGATGATTATTCGCGGATATCTTACCGGATCTGCATGGCGCGAGTACAAGAACGGCTGCCGAGAACTATGCGGAGTCAAGTTACCCGACAGTATGCGCGAAAATCAGCGTTTCCCTGAACCCATCATCACTCCGACAACGAAGGCCGATGAGGGGCACGACGAAAATATTTCCAAGGAGGAAATCATCGCACAAGGAATCGTCAGCGCAGAGGATTATGAGGTAATGGAACGCTACACACGCGCGCTATTCCAGCGTGGTACAGAGATTGCCTCGAAGAAAGGGCTCATTCTCGTCGATACTAAATATGAATTCGGCAAGCGCGACGGAAAAGTGATTCTCATTGATGAAATACACACGCCCGACAGCAGTCGCTATTTCTACGCTGAAGGTTACGAGGAGAAGTTCGCGAAAAACGAGCCACAGCGTCAGCTCTCGAAAGAGTTTGTGCGCCAGTGGCTCATCGACCACAACTTCATGAACCGCCCTGGCGACGTGATGCCCGAACTGACCGAGGCCTTCGTTGACAGCATCAGTGAGCGCTATATCGAACTCTACGAGCACATCGTAGGCGAGAAGTTTGTTAAAGAGGCTTCCGGCGATGATGTAGCAGCCCGCATCGAGAAGAACGTAGCCACCTGGCTCTCCACCCACCAATAATATCCCGATAGCGCTCGGCGATTCCGTCGCCGAGCCTCCCCTCCCAACAGTTATGCCCCACCATCAAGAGCCCATCACCCCCTACCCCACAGCCCGCGGACCAAAACGCGAGCAGGTGGAAACGATGTTCAACCACATCGCCCCCACCTACGACCGCCTGAACCACTCGCTATCACTCGGAATCGACCGTCGCTGGCGACGCAAAGCTATCGATGCCTTGAAACCGTTTGCACCTCAGACGATACTTGATATCGCTACAGGGACGGGCGATTTCGCCATACTCGCAGCTCAGCGTCTGGATCCAGACCGCATTATCGGGGTAGACATCAGCGAGGGGATGATGGATGTGGGGCGCGAAAAGGTGAAAGCGGCAGGACTGGACAACGTCATCTTCTTCATGAAGGACGACTCCACAGCCCTCTCCTTCGATAACGAGACGTTCGATGCCGTCACGGTCGCCTACGGAGCCCGTAATTTCGACGATCTCGAAGCGGGACTCAAGGAGATGTGCCGAGTGCTCATTCCTGGCGGACATTTAATGCTGGTGGAACTCACCACGCCTCCACGCTTCCCCATGAAGCAACTGTTCGGGTTCTACGCCCACACCGTAATGCCCTTCATCGGACGTCTCGTCAGCCACGATGACAGCGCATACACCTATCTTCCTCAATCGATGGCTGCTTTCCCGCAAGCCGAGATCCTGGCTCCCCTCCTTCGCCATTGCGGCTTCAGCGAAGTGCAGTACCAGCGCTTCACCTTCGGACTCTCAACTATGTATCTGGCAACAAAATGAAAGAATACGGTCTGCTCGGCTACCCTCTCGGCCACTCCTTCTCACGCGCGTTCTTCTTAGAAAAATTCGCGCGCGAAGGAATCGATGCCGACTACCTCAACTTCGAGGTGCCGTCGGCTGAGATGTTGTTGCATATCATCCAGGAGCACCCAAACCTCCAGGGACTCAATGTCACCATTCCTCATAAAAAGGCTGTCATCCCACTTCTCGATGAACTCTCTGACGAGGCACGGGCCATTGGAGCCGTCAATGTGATTCGCATCACCCGAGAGCCGGTGGAGAGTGGGCCCGGCAGTCCGTCCGTCGAGCAGCCACGCCACTACCTCAAGGGCTTCAACTCCGACATCATCGGATTCATGGAGAGTATCAGACCCCTCCTTCAACCATACCACCGCCGAGCCCTCGTGCTCGGAACCGGCGGTGCCTCGAAAGCCATCTGCCGAGGCCTCGAGAAACTCGGCATCGAATGGCGCTACGTCACCCGCAAGCGCCCAGAGAAGCTCCCCTCTCTAACAGGAGAGGGGGCGGGGGAGAGGCCCTTCACCTACTCCGATGTCACTCCCGCCCTCCTTGCTGAATACAACGTCATCGTCAACTGCACCCCCCTTGGAATGCATCCAAACATTGACACAGCTCCGCCCCTCCCCTACGCCGCCCTGTCACCACGACATCTGCTCTACGACCTCGTCTACAACCCCGAAGTCACAGAGTTCATGCGCCAAGGGCGCCGTTTCGGAGCCACCGTCAAAGGCGGACTCGAAATGCTGCATCGTCAGGCCGTAGCCAGTTGGGAGTTCTGGAACGGAAAAGATTAAATAATGTGAAGCTAAGGTCACCAGCATCATCTTTTGACATAAAAGGAAAAAACAAGCCAATGAGAACATTCCTCTCCAGCCTTAAGACCCTGATAAGTTCTACACGCCTCATAGCACTGGTGCTCCTGTTGTGTGCCGAGCATATTTGCTCGGTCCCCCATCTCCTCGCCGCCACCTACACGCCCGACAACCTTCCCATCCCCTACCTTCAGGACAAGACACAGTACGTCTCCAACCCCGATGACATTCTCTCACGAACCACGGTGGATTCACTGAACCTTTGGCTCGGACAGATGGAAGCATCACATGGCGTACAGACCGTACTCGCGGTCGTAGAGCGCATAGAAGGAGGCGAGGCCTATGACTTCAGCATGGCACTCGGACGAAAATACGGCATCGGTTCAAAGGAGCAGAACACGGGACTCATCATCGTACTCGCCACAGAAGACCGAGCCTACTATATCCTTACGGGACGCGGCCTCGAAGGAACACTGCCCGACGCTATCTGCAAACGTATCGAGAACAGGCAGATGCTACCCTATCTGCGCGAAGGAGAATGGGACGAGGCGATGCTAAATACCGTTCGCGCCATTACTCAATATGTCGATGGCGACGATTCCCTCGTAGGTTCATCGGACTTCGATGACGACGACGACGTTGCCGCGCTCATCGCATTCGTCGTCTGTATGTTACTCGGTTTGGGACTCATTTTCTTTGGTATCTGGTACGACAACTACAAGAAGTCCTACTGCCCCAGTTGCCACCAGCACAAAATGAAGAAAATCAGCGGCTATACCACTAAGAACAGACTACTCGGCATACGCTCGCACCACGACACCTACCGCTGCACCCACTGTTTATTCACCAAGGAAGTACATTGGGACGAGAACATCAACAGTGGTAGCGGTGGAGCTGCCGCAGGAGGCGCTCTCGGAGGCAGCTTCTTCGGTCGCGGTGGAGGCTTCGGAGGAGGATCATTCGGAGGAGGTTCCTTCGGAGGAGGAGGTGCCGGCGGACACTTCTGACAAACCATACATTCATCCCACTTGCTCACATAAATATTCAATAACCCTAAAAACATAACAACAATGAAAAAATCAACAATCTACCTCATCATCGCTGCTGTCGTCGTCATCTTCGGCTTCTACGGCTGCAATCAGTACAACTCCATGGTATCGGAGGACGAAAACGTCTCACGTGCATGGTCTGATGTAGAAACCCAGTATCAGCGTCGCGCCGACCTGATTCCCAACCTCGTAAACACCGTAAAAGGCTATGCCGCCCACGAAAGCGAGACCCTGCAGGCTGTGGTCGAGGCACGCACCAAGGCTACGCAAATCACCATAGACCCCGAGAACCTCACCCCTGAGAAACTGGCTGAATACCAAGCTGCTCAAGGAGAAGTCAGCCAAGCGCTCGGACGTCTGCTCGCCATCACCGAGAACTATCCCGACCTCAAGGCCAACGAACAGTTCAGCGAGCTCCAAGCTCAGCTCGAAGGCACTGAGAACCGAATCGCCGAATCCCGTCGACTCTTCAACGAAGCCGCACAGAAGTACAATGTCACTGTGCGTAGTTTCCCCAACAACATCTTCGCCAACCTCTTCGGCTTCGCCGTCAAGGGCAACTTCAAGGCTGACGCTGGAGCAGAGAAAGCACCAACCGTAGAATTCTGATGGAAAGCAAGCAACGTTACATGGCGCGTGGCGTCTCTGCCGCAAAGGAGGACGTACACGCAGCCATCCGAAACATCGACAAGGGCATCTTCCCGCAAGCCTTCTGCAAAATCATCCCAGACATCCTCGGCGGCGACCCCGAGTACTGCAACATCATGCACGCCGACGGAGCCGGCACCAAGAGCAGCCTGGCCTATGCCTACTGGCGCGAGACGGGTGACCTCAGCGTGTGGAAAGGCATCGCACAGGATGCCCTCATCATGAACACCGACGACCTGCTGTGCGTGGGTGCCGTGGACAACATCCTCGTCTCGTCCACCATCGGGCGCAACAAAATGCTCATCCCTGGCTAAGTCATCAGCGCCATCATCAATGGCACGGATGAACTGCTGGCCGAACTCCGCGAGATGGGTATCTGCATCTACGCTACCGGCGGCGAGACGGCCGACGTCGGCGACCTCGTCCGCACCATCATCGTGGATTCCACCGTCACCGGCCGCATGAATCGCAGCGATGACACCAACAACGCCAACATCCGTCCTGGCGATGTC
>JAEEGL015415458.1_pt1 | contig 15402 bp, 10 predicted proteins | sample 9134231 | NCBI WGS metagenome assembly JAEEGL01 (sample SAMN16246548, study PRJNA631951) | gut metagenome | biome: gut microbiome; feature: rumen; material: fiber-attached | host: Bos | place: Iran: Karaj | collected 2018-10 | reverse complement strand
TTTGTTAATATAATATATGGATGTGATAAGTTCTGTACCTATTGTATAGTACCATTCACAAGAGGAAAACAAAGAAGTAGATTACCTATAGATATAATAAATGAAGTAAAAGAACTTGTTAAAGAAGGGTATAAGGAAGTAACACTTTTAGGACAAAATGTTAATGCTTATGGAAAAGATATATATGATGATTATAATCTTGCTAATTTACTTTTGGATGTTAGTGATACAGGTATTGATAGAGTTAGATTTGTAACATCACATCCATGGGATTTTACAGATGAAATGGTTGATGCAATCGCATCAAGAGACAACATAATGCCTTATATTCATTTACCACTTCAATCTGGAAGCAATAAAGTATTAAAACTAATGAATAGAAGATATACTAAAGAAGAATATTTAAAACTTTATGATAGTATTCGAAGTAAAGTTAAAAACTCAAGTGTAACAACAGATATAATAGTTGGATTCCCTGGAGAGACTGAAGAAGACTTCGAAGAAACTTTGGATATTGTCAATAAATGTAAGTTTGATGGAGCATTTACTTTTGCTTTTTCAAAAAGGGAAAACACTCCTGCTGCATTAATGAAAGAAACAGTAAGTGAAGAAGAAAAATTAGATAGACTTCATAGACTAAATGAAATAGTAAACAAATATAGTAATGAAGCAAATGCTAAAATGAAAGATACAGTAGTTAAATGCTTAGTAACATCTCTTAGTGATAAGGACAAAAACAAAGTGTGTGGTTATACTGAAAACATGAAATTAGTTAATATAAAAGGGGATAAATCATTAATTGGAAAAATAGTAAATGTTAAAATAACAGATACAAAGAGTTTTTCATTAGATGGAGAATATTTAAAAGACTAAATATTCTTTTTTTTTGATTTTTTATATGTTATAATTTTTATGATAATAGGTGAGAATATGAAAAGAATAAAAATCGCTTTAATTTTATTATTAATTTTGCCAGTATTTGTTAATGCTGCAATTAACGATTATGCAACAAGCTTATCAAATGCGCAAAGTTATATAACAAAAGGAAATTATAAAAATACATATCAAAGATACATAAATTGTAGTTCTTATGTTGGATCTTGTGACAAAGCTGGATTCATAGATAATATTACCTATAATAATAGTAAAGTAAATAGTCATTCTTACTTATTTGATGGAGTTGAGTACTTTACTGGAACAACAAGTGGAACACAAGTATATGTAGTCACTTATTTGGGAGATGCTGAATTAAAACCAAAAACATCAAAATATAGCGCTAGAAGTGTAGTGCCATTAAAACCTGGTGTTGCTGTAAGAGGAAAAGGTACATATTCAGATCCATGGACATTTGATCCAATGTATCAAGTAAAAGTTCAAACCGATACAAGATATGGAACAATAGAAGGAAATTCAAGTATATATGTTGCAAGAGGAGAAGCAGCAACATTTACAATGAGTGCTAAAACAGGATTTAAATATATAAATAATGACTGTGATGCAAATTATAGTAATGGAACACTAACAATAAACAATGTTAAAAGAAATATGACATGTAATGTAGTATTTGGAACAGGAAGATACAAAATTGAATTAGAAGGTGCTACACCAAATACTATATACTTAAGATATGGAGAAAACTTCTATTATGATGAAGATTATACAAGGGTAATATCATCATTAGATACACTTCCAACAAAGACTGGATATACAATTCAAGGATATAAATTTAAAATTGGAGAGACTGAATATACATTAGTTGGAGCAGATAAAAAAGTAAATAGACAATTATCAACTGTAATTGAGGATGATAGAAGAATTACTCCAACATATAAAATAAATAATCCAGCAACACCAACAATAACTGGTGGTGCTACAAAAGTATATGGAAACAGTGATACAACACTTACATGCTCTAGTTCAACAACATATGCAAGTGGAACAACAAAATATTATCAATTTGGATATGCAACAAGTAGTGGTGGAAATGTATCATGGCAAGGATCATATTCTACTACTAATACATTAACAATAAGTAAAACAGCTTATAGAAATACAAGATATTATAAATGTAGAGTTAAAGCAACAGGAGATGGATCAACATCAGATGAAATAGTATCAACTCAAGAACAACAAGTAACATTATTAAATGCAAGAGTTGATTTAGATGGAAATACTGGAACAGTAAGTGGAACAAATCCATTCTATGTAAGTTATGGTGATACTAAAAAGTATGCAGAAAGATATAGTGCTTCTGAAGCAACAGCACCAACTGTTACAAAGACGGGATATACATTAAATGGTTGGTATACAGCTGCAACAGGTGGAACAAAAGTAATGAATGCAAATGGAACACTAGTAGCAAGTGTAGCTAACTGGACAAATGCAAGTAGTCAATGGGCTATAACAAAAACATCTGCTACTGCAGGAACAAATCAATTATATGCACAATTTGATGCAAATCCATTAACATTTGGAAATCAAACAAGAACAGGTACATATAATATAGCTACTCAAACATTTAGTATAACAGGAGCAAGTAACGGAACTGGTTCTTATACATATACAGAAAAGAGTGAAAAGAATAGTGCCGGAACAGCAACAAGTTACTTTACACTAAGTGGAACTACAATAACTGCTGCTGCAAATACTCCGGCAAATACATATACATATGTAGTAACTGTAAAAGATAGTAATTCAAACGTAACAAAAGATGCAACATATACAATAACAATAAATAAGAAGGCTGTAACAGTAACGGCTGCTAGTCAATCAAGAGATTACAATGGCAGTGCTCTTACAAACAGTGGATGTACAGGAAGTGGACTTTTAAGTGGACACACAGTAACGTGTGCAATGACATCAGGAAGTACAATAACAAATGCAGGGAGTGTCACTAATACAATAAATACAGTAACAATTAAGGATAGTGGTGGAACTAATATAACAGCAAACTATAATGTTACAAAGGCAAATGGAACACTTACTGTTAATAAAGTTGTAGCAGCGCTATCATGTTCAACTAAGACATATACAGGTGCAGCTCAAACAGCATGTACATATTCTGGATGCGCAAGTACTTCTAATATTAGTGGTACTAATGCTGGATCTTATACAGCATCATGTACACCAGATACTAATCATACTGCTCCTAATAATATAACGTGGACAATGAGCAAAAAATCATTAACAGTTACAGCTAAGAATCAAACAATAACATATGGTGGTGCTATTACAACTGGAACTGGACAAATTACTTCAAGCGGACTTATAAGTGGGCACACTATTACTTCAGTAACATTAGCAGCAAGTACAACAAATGCTACAACTAGTGGTAAGATAACTGCAAGTGCAGCAGTAGTTAAGAATAGCGGTGGTACTGCTTTAACAGATAATTATTCAATTACATATGCACAAGGAACATTAACAATAAATAAAAAGGATGTAACAGTAACAGCAGCCAGTCAATCAAGAGGTTATAACGGTAGTGCTCTTACAAATAGTGGATGTACAGGAAGTGGACTTATAAGTGGACACACAGTAACTTGCGCAATGACATCAGGAAGTACAATAACAAACGCAGGAAGTGTAACTAATACAATAAATACAGTTACAATTAAGAGTGGATCTACAGATGTATCATCAAATTATAATGTTACAAAAGCAACAGGAACTTTAACTGTTACAAAAGTAGTTGCAACACTAAGTTGTTCTACTAAAAACTATAATGGAAGCTCTCAAACAGGTTGTTCACACTCTGGATGTTCAAGTACTTCTAATATTAGTGCAACTAACCCAGGAACTTACACAGCATCATGTACACCAGACTCTAATCATACAGCTCCTTCAAATCAAAATTGGGTGATTACTGGCGCTCAATGTAATGCTGGAACATATTTGGCTAAGAGTGCCACTTCATGTTCAACATGTACTAAAAATCATTATTGTTCTGGTGGAACATTTGGTATAGATTCAACTAAAGATCAAGGTATTAAAGCTTGTAAAAGTGGATATACAAGTTCAACTGGACAATCAAGATGTAGCAAATGGGACGACTGCAGAACTGGAAGTAATACATGTAGTTATGGTTGCAGCAAACGTTGGATATGTACAAAGTATGAATGTCAATGCTGTGCTATTTATTCTGATACTTGCAGTGGTTGGGGAATATATTATGGTACAACAACTAATAACTGTTGCGTTGGAAGCGACTACGTACTTGATTCTAGATGCGATAGTGGATATTATCAGGAATATAATTGTTCAGATTGCTATTATGGAAGTAACACATGTTCAGGTGGTTATTGGTATGATCCATAATAAATAATTAATAATAAAAGTGAGGAAACTCACTTTTTATTTTACTTTTTAAAAATTGCTTTTTTTAAGTGTATTTTAATGTTATAATTATAATAGGTGAAAATATGAAGAAATCAAAAATTATTTTATTTTTATTAATAATTTTACCTGTATTCATTAACGCAGCTGTTAATGATTATTCTACAAGTTTAACAAATGCTCAAAATTTTATAACAAAAGGAAATTATAAAAATACATATCAAAAATATGTAAAATGCGGTTCTTATGTTGGATCTTGTGATAAGGTTGGGTTCGTAGATAAAATAACATATGATAGTAGTAAGGTAAATGGATATTCATATCTTGGAGATGGTGTTGAATATTTCACAGGAACAACAAGTGGGACACAAGTATATATTATTAATTATGCGGGTGAAACTGAGTTAAAACCAAGAACATCAAAATATAGTTCAAGAGGAGTTGTACAGGTAAATCCTGAAGTAGAAATAAGAGGAAACGGGACATATTCAAACCCATGGACATTTGATCCAATGTATGAAGTAAAAGTACGAACAGATACTAGATATGGAACAGTAGAAGGTTCTTCAAGCACTTTTGTATCAAGAGGTGAAACAGTCACATTTACATTAAGTGCTAAGACTGGATATAGATACATAAACAATGATTGTGGTGGAGAATATAGTAATGGGGTATTTACTGTTAAAAATATTAGAAGAAATACTACATGTAATGTAGTGTTTGGTACAGGAAAATATAAGATCACTTTAGTTGGAGCAACACCAAGTGAAATATATTTAAGATATGGTGAAAACTTCTATCAAGATTCAGACTATACAAGAGTAATAACATCTGTAAATACACTACCAACAAAGACAGGATATACATTTGAAGGATATAAAATTAAAATTGGAGAGACTGAATATACATTAGTTGGACCAGATAAAAAAATTAATAGACAATTATCAGATAAAATAGAAGAGGATAGAGATATTGATCCAACATATAAGATAAATACACCAGCAGTTCCAACTATAACTGGTGGTGCTACAAAAGTATATGGAAGAAGTGATACAACACTTACATGTGCAACTACTTCAACATATGCAAGTGGAACAAATATTTATTATCAATTTGGATATGCAACAAGTAGCGGTGGAAATGTATCATGGCAGGGTTCATATTCTACTACTAATACAACAACAATAAGTAAAACAGCTTATAGAAATACAAGATATTATAAATGTAGAGTTAAGGCTACTGCAGATGGATCAACGTCAGGTGAAATAGTATCAACGCAAGAACAACAAGTAACATTATTAAATGCAAGAGTAGATTTAATTGGAAATACTGGAACAATAAGTGGAACAAATCCATTCTATGTTAGTTATGGTAATACAAAGAAATTTACTGAAAGATATGGATCTGCTGAAGTTACAACACAACCATCAGCATCAAAGGCAGGATATACATTAAATGGCTGGTATACAGCTGAAACTGGTGGAACAAAAGTAATGAATGCCAATGGAACATTAGTGGCAAGTGTATCTAACTGGACAAATGCAAGTAGTCAATGGATTTTAACAAAAACATCTGCAACTGTAGGAACAAATCAATTATATGCACAATTTGATGCAAATCCATTAACATTTGCAAATCAAACAAGAACTGGTACATATAGTTTCTCTACTCAAACGTTTAGTGTAACTGCTGCAAGCAATGGTACAGGTTCTTATGCATATACAGAAAAGAGTGAAAAGAATAGTGCTGGAACAGCAACAAGTTACTTTACACTAAGTGGAACAACAATAACTGCTGCTGCAAATACTCCAGCTGGTTCTTATACATATGTAATAACAGCTACTGATAATGGTTCTGGTGCTGCTAAAGATGCAACATATACAATAACAATAAATAAGAAGGCTGTAACAATAACTGCAAGCAGTCAATCAAGAGATTACAATGGTAGTGCTCTTACAAACAGTGGATGTTCAGCAAATAGTGGTGGATTATTTAGTGGACACACAGTAACATGTGCAATGACTGCTGCTAGTACAATCACAAATGTAGGAAGTGTAGCTAATACAATAAATACTGTGACAATTAAGAATAGCAGTGGAACTAATATAACAGCAAACTATAATGTTACAAAGGCAAATGGAACATTAACAGTAAATAAAAAGGCTGTAACAGTAACAGCAGCAAGTCAATCAAGAGAATATAATGGTAGTGCTCTTACAAATAGTGGATGTACAGGAAGTGGACTTGTAAGCGGACATACAGTGACATGTACAATGACATCAGGAAGTATAATAACAAATGCAGGAAGTGTATCTAATACGATAAATACAGTAACAATTAAGAGTGGATCTACAGATGTATCATCAAATTATAATGTTACAAAAGCAACTGGAACTTTGACAGTTACAAAAATAGCTACAACATTAAGTTGTTCAAATTTGACATATACAGGAAGCGAACAAACAGCATGTACATGTACCGGCGGCACGGTATCAGGAGAATATAAAGCTACAGCTGCGGGTGAACATACAGCGTCATGTACAGTTGATGCTAATCATGAAGCACCTTCAAATAAAAAGTGGACAATGAATAAAAAAGCATTGACTATAACTGCTAATAATCAAACGATAAATTATGGTACAAGTATATCAACAGGAACTTCATATGTAACATCCTCTGGACTTGTAAGTGGACATTCATTAAGTGATATATCATTAACAGCAAGTACAACAAATATTACTTCTTCTGGTACAATTACACCAAGTGGAGCAACTATTAAAAATGGTAGTGGAACTGTAGTAACTGATAATTATAATATTACATATTCTAAAGGAACATTAGTTATTAAGAAAGGAACTTGCCCTAAACCAACAGATCTTAAAATTACTAGTAGTGGGGTAGTTACATGGTCTTCAGTTACTGGAGCAAGTAGTTATCAAATAAGTAAGAATGGAACATCATTTAGTGCTGCTACAAGTGGAATTAATTACAAGAGTAATATAGGTGCCACTGGAACTACGACAATTTATGTAAGAAGTGTGTGTGATACTACATATTATAATGAATATAGTGAAAGTGCAACACTTGGCGCTAAGTATTGTTATAGACGTTCTGAGCCTACAACTGCTAAAACTGTTGATGGAATAGATTATATGTGTAAAATGGGTAATTCAGGTAGATGTCCATCTAAACTTGAAAATCCTCAGGATGTTGCCAACTCTCTAGCAGCGCATTGTCGTGTAGAAGGAAAATATGGTATTGAAGTAATAAATGGAGTAAATTATTATTACTGTTCTGATTATTGGGAAAGATGTTTTATGTTTTCAGGCTATTCAGTACCAAAACCTTGTATAGTTGATCATGGCGCATCATATATCACATCTGGTGAGTGTAGACCTTACTACTGTGAAAATAGTGGAAGTAATTGTTAAGATATAAGGAAGATGTTAAAAGCAGTCTTCCTTTTTTGTGTCAAATAAATTGACAAGTTGCCAGATTATATAATAAAATTATTTTATAAGTAGAGGTAATGTTATGAAAAGATTGTATATTGACTTTGATGGTGTAGTAATGGACACCATACCACTTTTATATAACGAACTTGCTAAAAACAATGTAAAACTAGATGAAGAAGAACAAATACGTAGAGTATTTGGAGCTTTCGACTTTAGTACTATTATAAAAGATAAGAATATTTTAAATGATTCTATTAACTGCATTCACAAAATAATTGATAGTGGAAGATTTGAAGTGAGTTTTTTATCTCATGTTAATTCTTTAGCAGAAGGCGTTGTAAAAGTTAAATATTTAAGAAGACATTTTAAAAATAACATTACTATTATTATAGTTCCAAAAGAAATAGAAAAACCTAAAATGGTTCATAGTGAAGGTGCTATTTTGGTTGATGATTTTGCTGGCAACTTAAAAGAATGGGAAGAAAATGGTGGCATTGCTATAAGATTCTCTAAGGAACTTGAAAGTCATGGGTATAGAGTTATTAATAGACTTGATACTATTTTAGATATGTTTGATGAAAATGGGGATTTAACATGTTAAATATATTATGTATAGTAAATGGGTATCTTGAAGAAAATTGTTATATTATACATAATAATAAGAATGCTTTAGTAATTGATCCTGGTAGTGAGGCAAATAGAATAATAGAAGAAATAGAAAAATTAAAAGTAAATGTAATTGGTATTTTAATTACTCATTATCATTTTGATCATATAGGAGCATTAGATGAAATTAAAAATAAATATAGTGGTGCTAGAGTAATTGATTATAAAAGTGAAGATAATATTAAGATAGATGAATTTAAATTTAAAAAAATAGAAAATTATGGACACACAATGGATAGTGTTTCATATTATTTTGAAAAAGAAAAAATAATGTTTACTGGGGATTTTGTTTTTAGAGATTCTATTGGTAAATATGATGAAGAAAATGAAGAAGTTATGTATGAGAGCTTAAAGAGATTTAAGCTTTTTAGTGATGATATAACAATATATCCAGGGCATGGAGATAGTTCTAATGTTGGATATGAGAAAAAATATAACTATTTTTTAAGAGGTTTATAATGCTTGCAAGTGTAATAATTGAATATTCTGTTAAATCATTAAATAAGGTTTTCGATTATATTGTTCCAGATCATTTAAAGGATAGTATTAGGGTGGGACATAAAGTAATCGTTCCTTTTGCATCTAAGCATGTTGAAGGATTCGTTTTGAAATTACATAATAATTTTGATAGTTCAATGAAGTATAAAGAAGTTATAAACATTGAAGATGTTAACTTTTATTTAAATGATGAATTATTAACACTCGGAAAGTATATGAGTGAAACTTTACTTTGTAATTTGATTAGCTGTTATCAGGTAATGCTTCCAAAGGCTTTAAAGGCATCAATTAAAACAAATATTAATAAAAAATATGAAACAAAAGTATCATTAAATAAAGATGCCGATATTGATACGTATATTTTAGAGCACAAAAGAAATAAGAAAGAAATTGAATTAATTGAATTGTTAAAACTTGGTGAGGAATTAAAGAGTAAAATCAATTGTACATCTCTTAAACATTTAATTGAGAGTAACATTGTCATTGAAACAAAATATGAAGTTAATAGAGAAGTTGCATATACTAAAGAAGAAGATAAAAAGATAAAGCTTACTTCTTTTCAAGAAAATGCAGTAAATGAAATATTAAACTCTAAAGATAGTAAATATTTATTATATGGAGTTACTGGTAGTGGTAAAACAGAAGTATATATAGAATTAATTAAAAGAGAGTTAGAAAAAAAGAGAACTGCGATTGTATTGGTTCCAGAAATATCTCTTACTCCTCAAATAGTATCAAGATTTAAAAGCATATTTGGAAGTAATGTTGCTGTTTTACATAGTTCGCTTTCTGAGGGTGAAAAGTATGATGAATATAGAAGAATAATGAACTCTGAAGTGTCCATTGTAGTAGGAGCTAGAAGTGCTATATTTGCACCTCTTAAAAATATTGGAATAATAATAGTAGATGAGTGTCAAAGCAACACTTATAAGCAAGAGAATACTCCTAAATATAATGCTATTGATATAGCATATAAAAGAGCAGAATTAAATAATGCCAAGGTTGTTCTTGGAAGTGCAACTCCATTATTAGAAGAATATGCAAGAGCTAAAAAGGGAGTTATTCATTTAGTTAAACTTGGTAATAGAATTAGTGGTATGTTTCCAAATATTGAAATAGTTAATATGGAAGCAGAGAGTAAAAAACATAATTATATTATTAGTGAGAAATTGGATATAGAAATTAATAAAGCATTATCAAGAAATGAACAAGTAATTCTTCTTTTAAATAGAAGAGGGTACTCAACATTCTTATCTTGTACAAATTGTGGATATGTTTATAAATGTCCTAATTGTGATATTTCTCTTACTTATCACAAGAGTAGCGATTCATATTCATGTCATTATTGTGGATATAGATGTAAAAGTAGTAATACTTGTCCTAATTGTCATGAAGATGGTATTAAAGATTTAGGACTTGGTACTGAAAAACTAGAAAGTATTATTGAGAAAAAATATGGTACTAAAGTTCTTAGAATGGATGCAGATACTACTAGTACAAAAAATGCTCATCAAAAACTAATTAAAGATTTTAGTAGTGGAAACTATAATGTGCTTGTTGGTACTCAAATGATATCAAAAGGACTTAATTTTGAACGTGTTAGTTTAGTTGGAATAATAAATCCAGATTCTTCTCTTGCTATACCTGACTTTAGAAGTGCTGAGAGGACTTATGAACTATTAAGTCAAACTGCTGGTAGAGTAGGAAGATTTAATTTACCTGGTAAAGTAATAATTCAAACATATAATCCTACAAACTATGTTTATCAAAGTGTTATTAAAAATGATTTTGATCATTTCTTTAATTATGAAATGAACATTAGGCATAAACTTGGATATCCTCCATATTATTATATTTGCAATATACTTATTACTAGCAGTGATTTTAATACAGCTAGTGCTGGGGCTAATAAAGTTAAAAAATATTTAGACTCTATTCTTGATAGTAGTTATATTATTTTAGGGCCAAGCGTTTCAAATATTGTTAAACTAAATAATAAATATAGATTTAATATAATGATTAAATATAAGAAAAATGATAAATTGTATGAAGCATTAAATGTTATTAATACAATTGATTTAAAGAATGTAAACGTTGATATAAATGTTAATATTTAATATAATTAAGTAGGTGATTTTTGTGAAAGATAAACGTGTTGTTTTTATGGGAACACCAGATTTTAGTGTTCCAGTTTTAGAAATGTTAATAGAGAATACAAATGTAGTACTTGTTGTTACTCAACCAGATAATTATGTTGGACGTCATCATGAATTAAAGTATTCCCCTGTTAAAGAGGTTGCTTTAAAACATAATATAGAGGTTTTTCAACCAGAAAAGATTAGAAAAGATTATGATAGAATTATTGAAGTAAATCCAGATATTGTCATTACTTGTGCTTATGGACAAATAATTCCTTCAATTATTCTAGATACTCCATATTATAAAGCAATTAATGTACATGCGAGTTTACTTCCTAAACTAAGAGGTGGAAGTCCACTTCATAGAGCAATAATAGATGGATATGACAAAACTGGGGTAACAATTATGTATATGGCGCCTGGTATGGATGATGGAGATATTATTACTCAAAGAGAAATACCAATTAATGATACAGATAATGTCGGTATAATTCATGATAAATTAAGCGTTTTAGGCCGTGATTTACTACTTGAAACTCTACCATCAATTTTTAATGAAACAAATACTAGAACTCATCAAGATGAAAGTGAAGTAACTTTTGCATATAACATTAAAAGAGAAGAAGAGAAGATAGACTTTAATAAGACTGCAAGAGAAGTATATAATCAAATAAGAGGAATGTATCCATTCCCAGTTGCATATACAACATTAGATGATGAAATAATAAAGGTTTGTGAAAGCAAGATTGGGGAAGGGAAAAAAGGTAAAACTGGGCAGATTATTAATGTATATAAAGATGGAATTGGAGTAATGTGTAAAGACAAAGAACTAATAATTACTAGGGTTAAACCAAATGGTAAAAAAGAGATGAGTGCTACTGATTTTATCAATGGCAAAAGAAAAGAAAATCTTATTAACAAAATATTAGTGTAAAACAAAACATTTCGTTTTGTTTTTTTATTATTTATGATAAAATAATATTAGAATTTAGAAAGGAGTTTAATATGACTAGAGCTGAAATTAAACAATGGGCAAAGACTCAAATTAAGAAGAACTATTGGTTATTAATTGGTGTTATTGTAGTAGCAAGTATTATTACTAATATTGGATGGTATTCTTATGAAGTTGATGGTTATAGCGTCCAAGTTCATGGATACTCACTTGGTTGGATTTTCTACTTTGTTGAAGTTGGTTTAACTTGGTTCATGGTTAAATATATCAATGATGAAACAGTAGAATTCAAAGATATATTCCATTTTGGTTCTGACTTTTTGAGATGTTTGCTTGTTAATCTATTACAAGGAGTATTCATCTTCTTATGGGCATTATTATTAGTTATCCCAGGAATTGTTAAAGCATTCTCTTATGCTTTAGTACCTTATCTTTTAGCTGATGAAAAATATAAGGATCTTGGATATAAAGCAATACTTAATAAGAGCCAAGAAATGATGAATGGTCACAAAGGTGATTTATTTGTATTAGGTCTTAGTTTTATTGGATGGCATATTTTAGGTGGTTTAACTCTTGGAATTTTAGAAATATTCTATGTAATTCCTTATCAAAAAACTGCTACTGTTAAGTTCTTAAATGATATCAAACTAAAATATGAAGGTGTAACACCAACTGCTGGTGGAAGTACTCCTGCTGATAATACTCCAAAAGAAGCACCAAAATTTTGTCCAACATGTGGAGCTGAATTAAAAGAAAATGCAACTTTTTGTTCAAATTGTGGAACAAAAATATAAAAAATAAAAGCGCTTTTGCGCTTTTTTATTTGGCCTATTTTATTGACAAAAAAAGCATTTTGTCGTAAAATTAGTCTGGAAGAGAGGCTATAAAAAGATGTATGAGGATAAAAGATTTCTTACTGCTAGAGAAATTCTAGAAAAAGATTTTAAAATTGATGCAAGAGGATATAGACCACAAGAGGTTGATCAATTTCTTGATATGATTATCAAGGATTATGTTGATTTTGAGACAACTACTAAGAGATTGGTTACTGAAATTAAGGCTCTTGAAAGTGAAAATAACAAGTTGAAAGCAGAAATAAGAAATTTACAAGCTTCACTTGATATAGCTGGATCTAATAAAGGAGTTACTAATGTTGATTTACTAAAGAGAATTAGTGACTTAGAAAAAGTAGTATATGGAGAATAATTCTTTAGACAAACGCTGGGACTGCTGATACAGTTTTAGAGGAAAGTCCATGCTCACTCAATCTGGAATGATTGGTAATGTTCGTGCTAGGGGAAAAAATAACTCTAGGTAGTATAGCAATATACTAACGGCTTCGAAATAATCGAGACCCGATTAAAGTAGATATAAAAGTGCCATAGAGACGAGACTATTAGGAATAATAGTTGTGGAACGAGGTAAACCCCGCGAGTGAGAAACCCAAATTTGGTAGGGGAGCTCTTACAAGTGAATTAATAAATGAGTAAGGGAAGGAGAAATCCTTAGATAAATGTTTGTCACCTTTTAGGTACAGGACATGGCTTATTAAGAATTATTATTTTTTTAGGAGATATTGCATGAAGGACATAGGAAGTAGTTTTAGAGAAGCTAGAGAGGCTATTGGTATTTCTAAAGACGAAGTAATTAAAGACTTAAATATTACAGAAAGCCAACTAGACAATCTAGAAGATGGTAATATTAATGCATTTAAAGATGTTTTTTTTCTCAAGGAAACTATTAAAAAGTATACGAAGTATTTGAATTTGGATGAAGATGAAATAATGGACAAATTTAATGACTTTATGTTTGGATACACTTCTAGAATACCTGTTGAGGATATACTAGAACAAACAAGGGAAATTAAAGTGTTGGAAAAACAAAACGACGATAACAAAATTGTTTCACCTTATACAATCAAAAGAAAAAAGAGTAATTTAAAATATATAATTATTTATTCAGTATCAGTAATTGTTCTAATTGCATTAGTTCTAATAATTGTAAAATATGCTACTGATAAAAAAGAAATCGAATCAAATAATTTTGTAAGTGAAAGGGTTGAATTATAATGAATGTACCAAATAAAATAACAATTTGTAGAATATTTCTTTCTATATTATTACTTGTATTATTAATATTTCCAATGAATCGTATTGGATTTGCTTTTCCAGAAATAAGAATTAATGATGAATTTATTATTGATAGTAAATATCTAATATGTGGTGTTATATTCTTAATAGCATCTTTAACAGATTATTTAGATGGACACTTAGCAAGGAAATATAATCTTGTAACTGACTTAGGAAAGGTAATGGATTCAATTGCTGATAAGATTTTAGTAAACGGAGTTCTTATTATTTTAGCAGTTGAAGGATATATCAGCGTAATTATTCCAGTTATAATTGTTTCAAGAGATATAATTGTTGATTCAATTAAAATGGTTGCTGGTCAAAAGAATGGAGCAGTTGGAGCTAGTTATGCTGGCAAAGTAAAAACTATGTTTATGATGGTTGGTTTAACATTATTATTCTTCTATAACTTACCATTCTCATTATTTAATGTTTATCCTGCTGAAGTATTAATTATGATAGCAACACTATTATCAATTATCAGTGGAACACAATATTATGTTAAAAATAGAAAATACTTATCAAAATAGTATTTTTTTATTTTAAATAAAGATTTTAAGGTAAAAAATAATAATAGAATATGGTTTTAATACCATATTTTTATTATGAAAAAGTATTAAAATGTAAAATTAAAAAATAAACAAACAAAAGTTTGTAAAAAGTTATTGACAAAGATTTTAAATTGTTTTACAATTAAATTATTGAAGGAGAATACTTATGAAAAAAGATAAAGACAAAACATTAGATCAAGTTCTTGCTGATATTGAAAAACAGTTTGGTAAGGGCGCTATTATGAAATTAGGTGAAAAGGGTGTTAAAAATATAGATGTTGTATCAAGTGGATCAATTGCACTTGACCAAGCACTTGGTGTTGGTGGCTATCCAAAGGGAAGAATAATTGAAGTATTTGGACCAGAATCAAGTGGTAAAACAACAATTGCTTTACATGCTATTGCTGAAGTACAAAAGACTGGTGGAAAGGCTGCATTTATTGATGCTGAACATGCTCTTGATCCAGTATATGCTAAGAAACTTGGAGTTGACACTGATGAGTTATTATTAAGTCAACCTGATACTGGAGAACAAGCATTAGAAATTGTAGAAGCGTTAGTTAGAAGCGAAGCTATGAGCATTATTGTTATTGACTCAGTAGCAGCACTAGTACCTCAAGCTGAAATTGAAGGAGAAATGGGTGACTCTCATGTTGGACTTCAAGCAAGACTTATGTC
>JAEEGL013046235.1_pt1 | contig 15402 bp, 10 predicted proteins | sample 9134231 | NCBI WGS metagenome assembly JAEEGL01 (sample SAMN16246548, study PRJNA631951) | gut metagenome | biome: gut microbiome; feature: rumen; material: fiber-attached | host: Bos | place: Iran: Karaj | collected 2018-10 | reverse complement strand
GCGGCTGTCCTTGTTGCTCATCTGGATGAGCAGTTCAGGATAGGATTGCCTGTAAGCATAGTAGAGATCATACTCATGGCAGGACTGGGAGTGACATTGATCACTTCCGTCAGTTCTTTCAGCATCGAGGTGCTGATATACCCTGTAGTGAATCTGGCTGTCACTCTTATATTGATACTCTTTATTCTCAAAGCCTATTCGGCTAGAGTTATTTTCAGGGAAGAAGATAAATATATAGAGTTAAATGATCCGGAGTGTCTGCTGCTTACGGAATTGAAGAAGGTGTCTCCTGATGATTATCATAAGACCGTTCATATAGTATACTTCTGCGACCGGGTATCGTCTGCGCTCGGATTGGACGCATCACGTGTCAAATGCGCCGGACTATATCACAGAGTCGGTGTCATAGGCGGTGCATATAACTGGGAGAATACCCGTATGGTCTGCGAGGAGCAGAATCTGCCGGAGGAGGTCATGAGCATCCTTCAGGAATTCGAAGATCCCAATACTCCTCTGATCCAGACGGAATCTGCAGTTTTGTTTATGTGTGAGTGTATCGTGACCTCGATCCAGTATCTGTTTTCCAAGAATAAAGAGGTTAAGCTTGAATATCCTTCACTCATCGAAGCCATCTTTAAACAGAGGATAGAGGCGGGTGTATTCAGACAGAGCGATATGAGTATAGGACAGTTTGAACGCATGAAGAAAGTCTTCATGGAGGAGAAACTATATTATGACTTCCTACGTTGATACAGACGAGGATATTGATCTCGGATTTGACATACAGGATCTTACGCTTAAGCTTCTGAATGCTGTATGTGACAGTGAGCATTGCCCATATGAGGCATGTATAAATGTATATGTTACGCACTCGGATACCGTGAGAGTGTATAATAGGGATTACAGGGATATCGATTCCACCACCGATGTGATCTCATTTCCGGCACTGGATATCAGAGAAGGCGGTTTTGAAGAGGCCGTAAACGACTCTGACAGTCCGTTCGATCCCGAATCCGGTGAGCTCATTCTCGGAGATATCGTGATCAATGCCGACCGCGTATACAGTCAGGCCGAAGAGTACGGACATTCCGTTCTTCGTGAATTTGCGTTCCTGTGTGCTCACAGCCTGTATCATCTGTGCGGTTATGATCATGAGAATCCCGATGAGGCTGCAGTCATGGAACGGAAACAGGAGGATACCCTGAACCTGCTCAATATCACCAGAGGATGATCCATGTATAACAGAGACCGGCTGATAATAATCCTCATATCCTTATTCTTATTCCGTATACCGATATCACATATCATAGGTGATAACGGCTGCGGTTATCTGTCGTGTCCTCTTGAGTTTTTCTGGTGTTTATCGCTGCTGTTCGGAGCCGGGCTCACGATAACTCTTCGCGGTATGATGCACGACCGTGTCAGAAGGGGACAGTTTTCAAATGCCGCACAGGTCTTCAGCTTTGCCAAACGGTACACACTCATATGTTCTGTTGTGCTGCTCGTGATATGTATGCTGTCATATAACCTGATATGCACTAAGATCCTTCATGATCCGGGAAGCCGTATAGGTTTTCTGTTTGTCGGCCCCGCAGTTCTGCTGGCTATGTTCATTGACCTGAACATAGGCTATCTGAACGGAACGGATAATATGAATGCAGCCCTTATGGGCGAGATCATTTATGCCGTGAGCATGGGGTTGTGCATGGTGATCGGCAGTATGATCGGGGTTCATATCGGAACCAGCATATCCGCTCTTCTTAAAAATGATGAAGTGACCGCAATGTACGGAGCTATGGGTACCATGGCCGGACTGTGTGTCGGTGAGATTGTTGCTCTTATCATATTGATGGCCATGACGCTGGTATATCAGAGATCCTTCAGGCATATGATGAGAACCGAAGCCGGGAGACGTACTGAGCACATGTCGGATGTATCCGGCAGGTTCGTCATGGGAACTCTGTCGGATGGTCTGCAGGAACTTATCCTGCATCTGCCCGTTCTGATACCTATAGTGGCTTTCAGGCTCGTCAGTGCCCGCGCGGAAGGCTTTGATCCCGCTGTGACCGGGGCTTCGGTCGGCGCTTTTTACAGTAAGTATATCGTTATAGCCGGAGTGGTAGCATTGCTCGGTGTGGCATCCGTTCAGGGAGCCTTAAAGGGAATCGCTGCTGCGGTTAATGATTCGGATACACAGCTTGCATCTGACCGTATCACCAGGATTTTCGGCAAGGTCACTTACTTCTCGATACCTGCTGTGATATTCACTACCATGCTTGCTCCTGTTATTGTACCGACTCTGTTTACCGGAAGGATAACCAGTGCCATCCAGCTTCTGAGCATCGGTACTGCATTGGCCTTTATCTATGCTGTGGATTACTGCTTCATGTCTGTACTCATTAAACTGGGCTACAGCCGTGAGATGCTCGTGATCAGTTCCGGTGCGCTTATTATCGGGTCTGTAGCCGGTATGCTTCTGATGAGCAGATATGAGAACGGATTCATCGGACCGGTCATAGGTATGATGATATGTTATGCAATTACTCTTATAGTATGTGTCGTTATACTGCTTCGTAATTTCCGTATGCATTTCAGGATGCTCCAGACCGTGATCATTCCGCTGGTAGTATCCGGCATCATAGGTGTTCTGATCAAACTCCTAAGTGGCGTTCTGTATGGCGCTGTCGGCGGTATACTCACATTGATCATCTGCATTATCCCTGCCTGGTTTATCTACAATCTGGCATGTATGTTCCTGCATATAGTATCGGCGGGAGCAATGAGCAAGAAATTCCTAGGTCCCATGCTTGTCCGTTTAGGACAGAATCTGGGAGTCTATTGATGGATAATTCCCACACACAATATGATATTGCCGTGATCGGAGCAGGCGCGAGCGGTTTGACCGCTGCTGTCACCGCTGCCCGTAAAGGGAGAAAAGTATGCCTTATCGAGTCTAATCCACGTGTCGGACGTAAGATACTCGAAACCGGTAACGGCAGGTGTAATCTGAGCCATAACCCCATAGACGGAACCGAATACAGAGGGAGCGGAACTGACAGACTTCCCGGCTTTTTAAAACGCTTCGGCGTGGATGAGACACTTGATTTCTTCAGGAGTATCGGTCTGATGACCAGGGAGCGTGACGGATATGTATATCCGTATTCCGAAACTGCCTCTTCCGTGCTGGATGTTCTCAGATTCTCGGTAGAAGATGCAGGTACGGTTGTTTATACTGACAGACGGGTGCAATCGATCGTATGCCGGGATGACGGTTTCGAAGCGGATGGTATCAGAGCACGTAAGCTGATCCTGGCCACGGGAGGATCTGCCGATCCTGCGTCGGGTTCCGACGGAAACGGATTTAAACTGGCCCGGGAACTGGGACTCAGGATCATAAAGCCTCTTCCTGCACTGGTGAAGGTATGTACAGGTGATCCCAAAGAAATGGCAGTCACGGCCGGAGTAAGAGCCAAAGGAAATGTTATGATCGTCTCTTCCGGATGTATTGCATCGGATAGCGGAGAGATACAGTTTACGAAAGACGGACTCTCAGGTATCCCTGTATTTAATGTGAGCAGATATATCTCACGTGCACTTGAAGACGGTCAGCATGTCAGGCTCATTCTGGATCTGATGCCGGAAGCCGGGATCAAGGATATAGAGGATTATGTGTCCGACATGAGAGGTGGGGGAGCAGGCACCTCCCGGACAGTTGAGGAAGCACTGTCCGGACTGTTACACAAGAAGATCAACGCCTTTATATGTAAAAGGATCGGGATAACAGCCGGTACCCCGGTTGAAAATATGACTCCGGATGTGATATCGCGATATGCATCCGCTGTTAAAGCACTGGAATATGATATCGTATCGACATACGGCTTTGATCAGGCGCAGGTGACCTGCGGAGGTGTGGATTTTGATGAAGTGGATGATGATCTGCAGAGCATCAGGATCCCAGGATTGTATCTGGCCGGAGAGATACTGGATATAGACGGTCCGTGCGGCGGTTATAATCTGCAATGGGCCTGGACCAGCGGATACATCGCAGGCATCTCGGCAGCCGGAGACTGACGGTACAGGGAATCGGATCATGCGTATAACTGTCAATAATCTTAAGTTTAATATAGATCGCGAACCTGATGATGCCCGTATTGCAGGGACAATAGCCAGGCAGCTTAATATACCGGTTTCGGATGTGACAGATATCGAGATACGTAAACGCTCGATAGATGCCAGACACAAGAACAATATATGTTTTGTCTATTCGGTTGACTGTGATATCCGCGGATCACGTCGCATACCTGAATCCGGAAGATTGAATATCGGACCGGCCGGGCATATTAAATATGAGCTTCCGCAGAATGACGGTCTGTCATCATACCAAGGCCGTCCTGTCGTCATAGGGGCAGGCCCCGCCGGATTATTCTGTGCATATATACTGGTTGAAGCAGGATTATCACCCATTATCATCGAACGTGGTATGGATGTTGATACACGCCGGGCGGATGTGGATGAATTCTGGAATCTGGGGATCCTTAAACCTGACTCAAATGTTCAGTTCGGTGAGGGCGGTGCCGGCGCATTTTCCGACGGTAAGCTGAATACACTGGTTCATGACAGGGCAGGAAGATGCCGATTCGTGCTTGAGACTTTCGTCATGTTCGGAGCACCTGCAAATATACTTTATGATTCCAGACCACATGTGGGTACCGATATCCTGATGGATGTCATCAGAAATATGCGGGACTATATGATCATGCGCGGAGCGGAATTCAGGTTTAACAGCCGTGTGACCGGCATTGTACCCGGTAAAGGCGCCGGGCGGTATATAGCGGGGGTTACCGTTGAAGACAGCGACGGCTCATATCAGATCGGATCTGACCGGGTCATACTTGCGATCGGTCACAGTGCCAGAGATACTTTTCAGATGCTTTATGACAGTGGGGTGGATTTATCCGCCAAACCCTTTGCCGTGGGCCTGAGAGTAGAACATCCGAGAAGATTTATCGATATATCTCAATACGGTGTACATGGTGCGGATATTCTGCCGGCTGCTCCGTATAAACTGACATCGCAGACCGAATCCGGACGCGGAGTATACAGCTTCTGCATGTGCCCGGGAGGGTATGTCGTCAATGCTTCATCTGAGCCCGGGATGCTGGCCGTAAACGGGATGAGCTACAGCGGCAGAAACGGCGAAAACTCCAACTCCGCGATAATCGTGACCGTAACTCCCGAGGATTATCCTTCGGATCATCCGCTCGCAGGCGTTGAGTTTCAGAGAACGCTGGAGCGAAGGGCGTATGAAGCCGGAAACGGAGCGATCCCGGTTCAGACGTTTAAGGATTATGCCACACAATGCGGAGTTAATATCTCCCGCTCTGAGGGCAGTATTACGGACCTGCTGCCCGAAGGGAATGCTGGATACGGACCTGCGAGTAAGGGCTCGTATGTTGAGACCGATATATCCGGAATACTTCCAATGAATCTTAACGGATGTATAATAGAGGGGATGATGAATTTTGACAGGAACATCAGAGGATTTGCCGACCTATGCGTATACCTGTCGGGTGTAGAGAGCAGGACATCATCTCCGGTACGTATAGAACGTGATGAGAGAGGCGAGAGCGTATCCATCCGCGGGCTTTATCCGTGCGGAGAGGGCGCGGGATATGCCGGCGGGATCACATCGGCTGCCATGGATGGCATGTATATAGCCGAGCAGGTGATCGCAGCCATATGAAAGTGAGGAAATATGAGTTACAGGGATCAGTTAAAGGATAAACAGCGTATCGTCATCAAGATAGGATCTTCTTCTCTGCAGCATCCTGAGACACACGGACTGGATTATACCAAGATCGATGTGCTGGTCAGGGAGATATGTGATCTCAAGAATCGCGGCAAGGATGTCATACTTGTGAGTTCGGGTGCTATAGCTGTAGGACGCAGAGCGGTTCATCTGGATGCAGCCAAGATGAACGAACTGCCTATGAAGCAGGCATGTGCTGCCATTGGACAGACCAGGCTGATGATGGTATATCAGAAAATATTTGCCGAATATAACCATATGGCGGCCCAGGTGCTGATGACCAAGAATACGATAGTCGACAATCTGAACCGCTTTAATGCGAGAAATACATTTATGGAGCTCTTTGAACTGGGTGCCGTTCCCATCGTAAATGAGAACGATACTGTCGCCACTTATGAGATAGAGCTGGGTGATAACGATACTCTGTCCGCTGTCGTGGGAGCTCTTGTAGACGCGGATCTGCTGATCCTTCTGTCCGATATAGACGGTTTATATTCGGATGACCCCAGATCCAACCCCGATGCACGGTTCATCTCCGAAGTGGATGATCTGAGTGAGGTCATGGATATGGGTAAGGGTTCGACCGGATCGGATGTCGGTACCGGCGGTATGAATACCAAGCTCCAGGCAGCACAGATAGCTACGGTATCCGGCATGGATATGGTCATAGCCAATTCGGCCGACATCAAGGTGATACACCGTATCGTTGACGGCGCGGATATCGGGACCATTTTCAAGAGCAGACCGGATCCGGGATTTGACCTTCCCCTTTATGTACAGCAGATGCATAAGTGATCCTGCAGGATGGATAAGTCTGAAACCAGAAAAAAGATACTGCTCCTCAGAGACTCAATGGATCGGTCCGTGAAGCAAAAGAGCGATGAGATCATACGTAAAAAGGTCATTTCTCTTATTAATGACAGACAGATCGATACCGTTCTGACGTATGTATCCTTCAGATCAGAAGTGGATACATACGGTATCATCGGTGAGTGCCTTGAGCGGGGAATACAGGTCGCGGTTCCCAGAGTCCATAAGCCACATATCTCTTTTTATCTCATTGGATCAACAGCTGATCTAACGGACGGATACATGGGCATCCGTGAACCTTCAGAGGGATGCACACCGTATATCTGTCCTCTTCCCGGTGACGACGATGTCAGATCACCGGAGCGTGTTCTGCTTATAGCTCCGGGCAGTGTGTTTGATGCGATGTGTGATCGTATCGGATACGGTGGGGGATACTATGACCGCTTTCTGGATGCCAATCCGGATATATACAGTGTAGGTCTGGCATACGGATGCCAGATGGTGGATGCCGTCCCGGTGGATGAATGGGATCATCCGGTTGATATGGTGATAACGGATGAAGAAATCTATCACAATACGCATCAGAATACTTAGAGCCGTTTCGGCATTGATGATAGCCCTGCTCCTTGGTATGGGCTGCTGGATGCCTGTTTTGCATACTCTGGCCTCCGCCGGGGATGAAGCGGGAGAAACTGCCGGTTCCGATACGGGGGTGAAGATCGGCGGAGGATATGCGGTTACCGGACAACTCTCAGATGTCGGTTATACCGCACAGATCTATGATGCGACCAACGGACTTCCGACATCGGATGCCAATTATATACTGGGTGCCACTAACGGATATATCTGGATCGGTGGATACAGCGGTATCATCCGTTATGACGGTGTCACATTTGAGAGGATGGATGCATCGGACGGTCTGACCAGCGGAAGGGCGATCTTTGAAGATCACCTGGGCCGGATATGGGTCGGAACCAATGATAACGGGGTAGTGGTCATTGATGGCTCCGAAATATCCAGATACACATATAAGGAAGGGCTTCCTTCATCATCTATCCGTACCTTTGCAGAGGATGATACCGGAAGGATATATATCGGAACTACCGGTGGTGTTGCGTATGTTGACAGTGACGGTACTTTTGTTTCACTGGAGGATACCAGGCTGCATGGTGAGACCATAATCAGGATGGTATCGGATGCGGACGGCGTGATATACGGCAATACCAAGAACGGAGATGTATTCTCTATAGTTTCGGGTAGGATAGGACAGTACTATCAGAGTAAAGAACTGGGCCTGGGTATGATCTCAACCATCTACGCCGATCCTGAAAGATCGGGGGTCGTCTACTACGGTACCGAGACCGACAGGATCTATTGCGGCAGATTCGGCGATCATGTCGGAAGGCTGAACCGTATTTCAGTTGCTCCCGCATCAAATGTGTACTGGATCACTTCAGCCTGCGGCCGTATATGGATCACATCGGAGAATATAGCCGGATATCTGGATGAACAGGATATGTTCCATGCGCTCGAGAATGTGCCCATGAACAACTCCATCGATATGATGACTGCGGACTATCAGGGTAATCTGTGGTTTGCCTCCTCACGTCAGGGTGTGATGAAGGTGGTATCGAATAACTTCCGTAACATCACGGGCATGGTATGGGATGAAGCGGAGACGGTAAATGCGGTGTGCCTGAAGGATGATCTGATATATATCGGAACCGATGACGGGCTGCGCATACTCGATCATGATAATACACCGGTCACCACTGAACTGACCGATTATCTGGGGGATACCAGGATCAGATGCCTGACAGAGGATTCCGCCGGTAATCTGTGGATCGCCACATTCACCAATGATCTGGGTCTGGTGTGTCTGCAGCCTGATGGAGAGATCCTGAGTTATACCGAGAAAAACGGCATGCCAAACGACCAGATCCGATGCTGTGTTGAAGCTGATGACGGATCCATACTGGTCGGAACCAACGGTGGACTGACTGTTATCAGAGACGGAGTGATCGACAGTAATACAGGCGTTGATGACAGTATAGACAATACTATTTTCCTGACTGTCGAGGAAGGGGATGACGGCACGATATATGCCGGAACCGACGGAGACGGCATATATGTGATCGGACAGGACGGGATCAGCCGGATAGGCCGCGATGAAGGACTGACCAGCGATGTTATCCTCAGGATCAAAAAGGATGAAGCCAGAGGAGTATACTGGATCATTACATCCAACTCAATAGAGTATATGTCACGCGACGGTATCATAACCAATGTGGATACCTTCCCATATAATAACAATTTCGATATCTATCCCGATGACAATGATAATATGTGGATACTCTCATCCTATGGAGTATACTCCGTCAGAGTTCAGGCCATGCTGGATAACAATATCACCGATTACCGGTTATATACGGTAGCGAACGGCCTGACCAGCACACCCACATCCAATGCATACAGTGCGCTGGATGACAGCGGTAATCTGTACATATCCGGAAGAACCGGGGTGTGTAAGGTCAACATCAATCATTATTTTGAGGAAGCGGCACGGATAAAAGCAGATATACGATCGGTGTATTGTGATGACACAGAGATACTGCCGGATGAAAACGGCAAATATGTGATTCCCGCAAATGTCGGACGTATCCAGATCACGCCCGCAGTCATGGACTATACGATGACCAATCCGCAGATACGCGTATATCTGGAGGGGAGCGGAGATTCGGGCATGACCACCGAACAGAGCAGGCTGACTTCACTGGAGTATACAAAACTCGGATACGGTGATTACAGTCTGCATATTCAGGTACTGGATCAGAGTACCGGCGCAGTCATTCAGGACGAAGTATTTCCGATCGAAAAGATACCCCGGGTAACTGAACTTCCGTATGTCCAGGTTCTCCTTCTTGCTCTTTTTGCCGGGGGTGCCGGTTTTATCGTGTGGCGTATCATGACGGGGACCATCATCCGCAGACAGTATGAAGAGATACGTCAGGCCAGGGACGAGGCTGAGAGAGCCAATTCCGCCAAATCCAGATTCCTTGCCAACATGTCCCATGAGATACGTACTCCCATCAATACCATCATGGGTATGGATGAGATGATCCTCAGGGAGGATATGTCCGGTGACCATAAGAGTTACTGTATGTCTGTGGTGGGCTATGCTCTTGATATCCGAAATGCCTCGGAATCTCTTCTGGGACTCGTAAACGATCTTCTGGATATATCCAGGATAGAATCGGGTAAGATGAATCTGGTGGAGCAGGAATACGACTCTGCAGCTCTTCTCCGTTCGATCATATCCATGATCAGAGTCAGGAGCCGTGAGAAGGACCTGACATTTGAGACAGACATAGATGAGGAGCTGCCTGTCAGACTGTATGGTGATGCAGGCAAGATCAAACAGATAGTTCTGAATCTGCTGACCAATGCGGTGAAGTATACACCGCACGGCGGCTTCGTGCTGCATGTATCGGTGACAGGCAAAACCGGTGACAGCTGCAGTCTGCGCATATCCGTAAAGGATACCGGGATCGGTATCAAACCGGAGGATATGGAAAAACTCTTTACTGCTTATGAACGTCTGGATGAGGAGAAAAACAGCGGTATCCAGGGGACGGGCCTTGGGCTGGATATATCCAGGCGCTTTGCAGAGCTCATGAACGGCCGTCTGTGGTGTGAGAGTACATACGGTGAGGGCAGTGAATTCATATTGACTCTTGATCAGAGGATCGCGGATCCATCTGTTATAGGTGCGTTCTCGGAAACTGATGAGAGTCAGATGAAGGGACCGTATATTCCTCAGTTCATCGCTCCTGAAGCAAGGATACTGGTGGTAGATGATAACCCGATGAATCTGACTGTCATACGCGGACTACTGAAAGCTACACGGGTAAATGTAACAACGGCTGACAGCGGAGAGGAATGTCTTGAAAAGATCGCTTCCGAAAACTATCATGTGATACTCTTAGATCACATGATGCCCGGGATGGACGGGATAGAGACCCTGATGCATATACGTGAGACACATCCGGATCAGCCGGTATATGCACTTACAGCCAACGCGGCAGCGGGAGGCGAGGAGTTCTACAAGTCCAAAGGGTTCGACGGTTATCTGGCCAAACCCATCGACAGTACTGCCCTTGAAAAGGCAATAATAAAGCATATTCCCGAGGAACTCAGACAATCCGTGACTGAGGATGATGCATCCGCCGGACCGGAGGAGATGCCTGATGATATGATGTGGCTGTATGACACGGACGGGGTGAACGTAGAGGACGGCATCATGTATTCCGGAGGTGTATCATCTTTTCTGTTCGCACTGAGGATGTTTGCAGATACCATAGATACCAATGCACAGGTGATACGTGACACATATGACGGCGGCGATATTAAGCTGTATACTGTAAAGGTACACGCACTGAAGAGTTCTGCCCGTATCATCGGGGCAGGTGATCTGTCAGAGCTGGCACAGAAACTTGAGGATGCGGGTAACAGCGGTGACCTTGAGTTTATTGAGGCCAATAACGAACGCTTCCTGAATGACTATCTGAGATATAAGGACATTTTGTCTCCCCTGAACGGAAATACACCGGACAATGATACTGAAGATGAGGAGGATAAGCCTCCTATTCCCGCAGATGAACTGAAGGAAGCATATGAAGCACTGAATGAAGCGATTTCCATGATGGAATATGATACGATAGAAATGATCCTTGAACAGTTTGGTTCCTACCGGCTGGAAGAGGAGGATCAGAACAGGGTTTCTGAGATAAGGAAGATGCTTAAGGTATTTGACTGGGATGGTATGGCCGGAGTTCTCGGATGAACCTGACCGGCAGCACAGCCGGTAAGAGGAGATGTGATGGATAAGAAACGAATGCTCATGGTAGGCGAAAAAGAAAGCTTTATCGTGAAGGTGATGATCAAAAAGATCATTGAAGCGGGTGTGGACTGCTCTTTTGCCAGGTGGACGGTCAATGACGTAAACGCCGCTCTTGGGCCGGATGTTGCTTTGATCACGATGTACCTGGGTGAGGATGAGCATCCCTCAAATGAGATCCTGAGATTTCTTCACGATAAGCTCACCGACATGGATGAAAAGATGATAGTGATCGGATCCGGTCCCGAGATGGATCATGTCATTGACAGAGTGTCCGGAGATCTGATCTATAAGGTGTTCAGACGACCTGTCAACAATGAGGAATATGTAGGAACCGTCTCGGATCTGTTCGCCAGGATCGAATCCGGAGAGTTCAAAAAGACGATCCTGATAGTTGATGATGATCCCAACTATCTCGCACTGGTCAGAGAGTGGCTTAAAGGTACATATAAAGTGGCGATGGCCAATTCGGGTCTTCAGGCTATCAAGTGGCTGGGCAATCATAAAACCGATCTGATACTGCTGGATTATGAGATGCCTGTCACCACCGGTCCTCAGGTGCTTGAGATGCTCAGGAGTGACGAAGAGACCAGATCGATACCGGTGATGTTCCTGACCGGTAAGAGCGATAAGCAGAGCGTCATGAGTGTTGTTGCTCTTAAACCCGAGAACTATTTTCTGAAGAGCATACAGAAACAGGAACTGCTTGATAAACTTGGAGAATATTTCGCAACACATAAATGATCCCGTCCCGGATACAGGGACAGACAGGAGAGGATATGACTACCGCAGAATTGAAAAAAATGGCCGAAAAGGCCAGAACCGCATCTTATGAACTGCAGATCATGAAACCCCAGGACAAGGAGATCGAGCTGCTCAAGTGTGCCGAATACCTGTCCATATATAAAGACGAGATACTCAGGGCCAATGCAGAGGATATCGAGCGGGCCACCGAAAACGGAATGCACCCGGGCATGGTCGACAGACTTCGGCTTGATGACGCACGTATTGAAGCTATGGCAGAGGGATTAAGGGCTGTGGTAAAGCTTAAGGATCCTGTCGGGGAGGTCATGGAGGAGTTCACGCGCCCCAATGGTCTGAAGATACGTAAAGTCAGGGTTCCGATAGGTGTCATAGGTATCATATATGAATCAAGACCGAATGTGACGGCTGATGCGTTTGCACTCACCTTTAAGAGCGGCAATGCCGTGATACTTAAGGGCGGCAGTGATGCCATTTCTTCCAACAAGGCCATAGTCGATCTGCTTCGCAGGTCTCTGAGTTCATCGGGACTGAATCCCGATTTTGTACAGCTCATTGAGGATACCGACCGTAAGACCACTCAGGATATGATGAAACTGAACGGCTATATCGACGTGCTGATCCCCAGAGGAGGAGCAGGACTCATCAAGGCCGTTGTTGAGAAATCCACCATACCTGTCATTGAGACAGGTACGGGCAACTGTCATATCTATGTGGACAAATATGCCGATCTCGATAAAGCCGTACCGATCATTGTCAATGCCAAGACGCAGCGTATAGGCGTATGTAATGCATGTGAATCCCTGGTCATACATAAAGAGATCGCAAGACTGATAATGCCCAGACTTGCCGAAGCGCTAAAAGATCATCAGGTGGAGATCAGAGGGGATGAGTATGCATGTGATATCATTCCCGATGCTGTTAAGGCTACCAAAGATGACTGGGGTACCGAGTATCTGGATTATATAGTATCAATGAAAACCGTGGGCAGTGTAGAGGAAGCCGTAGAGCATATCAACAGATACAATACCAAGCATTCGGAAGCGATAATAACAGAGGATAAGACCACAGCTCAGTATTTCTGTGACCGGGTTGATGCGGCCTGTGTATATGTAAATGCTTCCACCAGGTTTACAGACGGATTTGAATTCGGCTTCGGAGCCGAGATAGGTATATCAACTCAGAAACTCCACGCCAGAGGTCCTATGGGCCTTAAGGAGCTTACTTCATATAAGTATCAGATCACGGGAAACGGACAGATACGTCCCTGACAACGACGGATCAGAATGAATCCACGGTCGGATCTGTCTTCGGATTGTTGGCTATATGCTTGAGCCGGAAGATCGTATCTCTGACCGGCGGGATCGCGAGTACCAGGACGGTAGTTGCTGCTTCAACAAGCAGATAACTGCCGTCATATTTTATGTCATAGATGAGTTTTGCATATGCAGATGTGACTCCGGCGGGATATGAATCATAGTAGGGTGCGGCTGCCACATAGCATACAAACATTACAAACACTCCCGTCAGATAGCCCAGGATAAGACCTGATGTGGTATTTTCACGGGAAATATCTCCGGAGATATTGATCTTCAGACGGTCGCATTTTCTCAGTTTATTATTGTTCATGTCAGTGATCGCCGGGGCACGTTTGGCCCGTGCCGCTTTTACCTCACTGATGTATCTCTGACAACGCATGTTGGATATGAGCAGCCCTCCAAGACAGAATCCCGTGCAGGCTATCAGATACTCTAAAATGAATACGGTAGGTCCTTTTATGAAACTGTCTCTGGCCATCTCGGCACTGACGGGATCGGTGAAGTCTCCCTCCATCATGACCTCGGATACAAATGTGGCTATGAATTTACATATACTGAACATAAATGAACCGATCAGGCCTGTCCTGAATCCGAAGAAATAAGTGATGAGCCAGAGAGGAAGCAGAGAAAAGAATGTCCAGCTGCCCCCGTCCCTGAGCACCAGTATCGGGAAAAAGGACAGAAGAGTAGCAAGCGCGAGCAAAACCACGCACCACAGGCCTTCATTATTGTAGAACCGGTCAGTCATTGCTTTTCCCTTCACGCAGTTTACGCTCCTTTTTACGGCGGTTGTTCCTGATGATCAGATAGAACACTATCAGTAAAAGAGACCCCATCAGAGTATGGCTGAAGGATCTTCCGAAGCCGGAATATCTTGAAGCAACCTCAATCTGTGCAGTCGCATAGAAGTCTCCGAGAATGTCGGTTATAAATGATTCAACCTGAATCACCGCCAGTACCGTTGCGGCTATGTTCAGTATCATTGCATTGCGGTTCTCACGCTCGCTGGCCATCAGATCGACCATGTGTTCAAGATAATCCTGATGTTTGTTGTATGTGGCAAGCAGTTCATCGTTGGAGAAGGCTTTTTTGATACATGTGGCTTCTTCGGCGGTTCCGATATAGTTGAAGTTGCTTGGCTCCCAGAACGGTATGGTCTTGCCGTATTCCTGCTCGAGTTCCATAACTTCATCCATCGTAACCTTGTTGTTGCGATAGAGCAGATCACTGACTTTGCTGTTCATACGCGCCAGAGCGGTATTCTGGAACATGATGAGTTCGACTATGAACGAATATGTCGATGTCAGTTCTATACGCTCTATCTGAGGCCCGAAAATATGCGGAATGAATGCTATGACCTTTTCGGACAGATATGCACGGTAATAGTCATACTGTGATTTGTCCGTATTGCAAAGTTCCGTCAGCTTCCGTGAGTGAACATGGAATCCTTGTTTCCTGCTGTTGTATACTTCGGCGGACAGGATATTCTCAAATTCGGTTTTATAGACGTTTTCATCGGGCTTTCCCGACATGCAGACCATTATCTTTTCCTGGCCGCATCTGTGTAATGAGTATTTCTCCCAAAGATAATCATACAGACGTATAAAGCGGATATCATCGGGATTTTTATACGGATCATCGCAGGTACGCGGGTCGACTATCTTTATATAGTTGTTGCTCACCTGATCCTCGATCTGAGAAGTACAATACCTGTATTCGGGGAAGAATACATTGACCACATACATATGTGTAGGACGGTGGGCGGTTATGAATACATAGCCTTTGGGCAGTCCTGTGATGTTTTC
>JAEEGL013029531.1_pt1 | contig 15402 bp, 14 predicted proteins | sample 9134231 | NCBI WGS metagenome assembly JAEEGL01 (sample SAMN16246548, study PRJNA631951) | gut metagenome | biome: gut microbiome; feature: rumen; material: fiber-attached | host: Bos | place: Iran: Karaj | collected 2018-10 | reverse complement strand
TGGAAAGATCTTCGAGGATGGAACCATTAGGGATAGTAACAACATGCGCTTGGGCACTATCGAGAAAGATGGTACCATCAGAGACAAGAATAACATGCGACTGGGCACAGTCAGTTCAGATGGAACAGTACGCGACAACAATAATATGCGTCTTGGCACTATCAGTTCTGATGGTACCATACGCGACAATAACAATATGAGAATAGGTACAGCCAGTGGGATCAACACCAGATATGCTGCTGTATTGTTCTTCTTCAACCTTTTGTAATACACTATTTTTTTGAATTATGGAAGCAAAAGATTATCAAACAAAGGATTTGCAGAGCTTGTTGAAATGCTTAAATGCAAATTCAACAAAAGATGATGTCAAAATAGTTTTTAGTAAAATAGCAGGAGAGCTGTTATGCAACTATCATATTGTTAAAGGAGAAAATACTTATGACTTTCTAGAAATAGAGTTCTATTTTTATTCAACCAATCATAGAGACCTGATTACATATCCACGTAATGGCAGAAAGCCAGGTATGTGGTTCTTCCATATGAGTGGCGTAGATATTACATTTGGTTCTGGTAATAAAGAAGGTGACAACCCATTAATGTATGGTGGAATATTAATCCGTAGTATAGTAAAGACTCAAGGCGATAGTTCAACATTGCCTAAATATATTTGTGGACCAATGAAATGCGTTGATGAATTGTTTGATTATATTAACGCTTTTGATGGCAATATAAGTAGAGCAGATATTCCATATATAGCAGAGAAAAAGGATAATGTAAAAATATCTATTGGTTCTTGTTGCAGATATATTCCTTGGATGTATGAAAAAGAAAGGATAGAGTCTAAATTCGAAGAGCTGAAGAAGAGAAGAAATAATATAGACTGGGATAGTTATCCTGGACTTAAAGAAGATTGGGAAAGTCACAAATACATCAAAAAAGAATTTGAGGATTATTTAAAACAACCATATAGATTCTTTCGGAATGACTATGACGAATGGTCAAAAGGGTATAATGCAAAACCAAAGAATTAAAGTTTATAGATATGAGAATTATTAGATTGTTCGGGCTGTTGTTTGCATGTGTATTGTTGGTGTCATGTCAACAGGATATTTCTGGTACATACAAGGCGATAAAGTCATCTGATCAATTAGAAAAGGAGTTAATCATAATTGATTGGGATGGAGGTCGATATTTTGAGAGGGCTATGATAGGGCATGCTAACGAGATATATACCGATGAATCCCAAAGGCCCCATCGACATGCCAGGATTGAGTATGATTATAGAGCTTATGTAAAAGGGAAACTCGAAAGACAAGGTAAAAAGTATATTGCTAGTGATTTAAAGGCTGGAATAGAGATAGACGAGGAGCATTTAACAATCAACAATGCTTTCCTTGATCCATTGCCAAAAGTAACAAAAGAGGAGCTTATAAGGTTTATCCAGGATGCTTTCGACAAAGGAATAAAAGAGAAATACGACGATGATACAACCATCCAGTTTGTCATAGAAGGGAATAAGCTAATTCCTGTGGGCGGTAATGAGGTAAACGATTATTTCATAAAATTGGTAGAATAAATTTGATATATTCCTATGACAGACAGACTATACGCTAAATACATGTGGCTCATATCCACCATCTATGATGCAGGTAAAATTTCTTTTGAGGATATTGCCCGCAAATGGGATGATGCATATATCAATGATCTGCACCAGCCTTTGAAACTGCGCACTTTCCATAATCATCGAAATGCGATTTTGATGCAGTTTGGGGTTGTGATAGAATGCCAGAGGGGCTCTAACCTCTACTATATAGACAATCCTGATGCGCTGGAGAAAGATTCTATCAATCAGTGGCTGCTCGATTCGTTTGCAGTCAGTAACTTGTTGATGGATAACCGTTCTATCAGCGACAGGATTATGTTGGAAGATGTGCCATCTGGGAGGTACTACCTCGAAATCATTACAACAGCGATGCGTGATAATCGCCAAATAGTGATTGATTATGAGGATTTCTTTGGCAATACCATTCAGGGGCTAAAGGTTAATCCTTATTTCATCAGGCTGTTCAAACGTCGTTGGTATGTGATGGCGCTTGTGCTGCCAGGAAAAGAGATTCACCGTTTTGGACTTGATCGTATCCAGCACATAGAAGTTTTGGAATCCAAGTTCAACTATCCAAAGGATTTCTCGCCCCAAGATTATTACACAGATTATTATGGCGTATTCCATGATGAGAAGCCTATGACTATACGATTGAAGGCCTATCGTGAGAAACCGCATTATCTGCGTTCACTTCCTCTGCATCATAGCCAGCGTGAGATAGAGTCAAATGCAGATTATACTATTTTCGATTATAAGATAGCACCAACCTATGATTTCATTCAGGAGATTCTGAGTCATGGTAACCAGTTGGAGGTGCTCTCGCCAGACATCTTCCGTCAGCAAATCAAGGCCATTATTCAAGAAATGCACGATTTCTATGAATAATTTCTTCTGATATGCAATCATGTTGCATATTCGTGTTATAACTTTGCGCAAAAAATGAAAGAGTTATGGCAAATCATGATGAACTTAAAAGATTGGGTGAAAGGTTCCTCAATAAGAATGTTGGTTGTGGCAATCCTGATGCGAAAATTCTGGTTGTCACGCAGAAAGAAGGAAACGAAGATGTAGATTTCAAGTATCTAAAGAGGCTGTTTGGAGATTTTCCTGGTCCGAAAGGTAAGGATATGGATGTTCTCACTTATTGCTATTACGTGGTGTACGACGAGGATTTACTGAAGGATCCCTTCTTTGAGCGTTTCTCCGTTATTCAATATGTATTCCCTGATGGCAGTCATTTGCAGGCACATGACCCAGCCAAGTTGTTTGGTATGAAATGGATTTCTGAATGTACTGTTGAAGATAATTTGCAGCGAATGTTTGTTGCACAATCTTTTTCACAGGACATAATGATTGAAAGAATGATGCTCTGCACTTACCCATTAGATATAGTTTCTAGAGCCGTATTCAGTAGCAATAAGTTGCTATTGAACTGGTTCTTGCGTGATGCGGTACTTATTTTTTGAAAAATGATTTGTTATATCCCCAATAATCACTATCTTTGCAAGCGAATAACTAAATAACAATACAATTGTGGAATATCCTAAAGAATTTGAAAATCTGCTTATAACAACGAAAGAGAATCTTATTGGTTGGGGGAACCCCAATGCAAAGATATTAGTTGTTGGTAAAGAATCTGCAATTGCAAAAGGAAAGAATTCAAAAGCAGATGAGCAGTATGAAAAGGAAATAATTGGCAATCGTGATTTATGGAGAAAAGAAGAATTGAGGGTGTCACAAGATGATATTGTTCCTTACATTTTTAATGAAAGCGGAAGTGAAATACTGAATTATGAAAAAATAACCTATAATCCATTGTATCCATATAAGGGACAACAGTTTTGTGTGAGGCGTGTAAAAGGAAAAGGCGAGAATAAAATAATCATAGGTAAAAAAGGTACAAGCTTAACATGGTACAATTACCAGCGTTTATGCGATTTAATACGAGAACAGTCTATTATTAAAAATAAAGTAAATGACTTCCATAAATATTTTTTTACTACAGAGTTGAGTGATGAAGCAGGAATGACAAGTTCCGATCCTAATCCTGATAAGAGAAAACAATCAATAGATAATAGGAAACTTTTTTTCAAAAATGATTTCTTCAAATCGTTTCCAATAATAATTCTAGCCGCAGGTAATTATCCAGAAAGATTTGGTGTCAACTACGATTCTTTTTGGGGACCAACACCAGATGTTGAAACTATTATTAGTCCTTGTAAAGGCATCTATAAAATTGTTTATGCTAAAGGTGAACGACGGAAAATGTTTATACAAACATACCAATTGTCTATGGTCTCTGAAAACCTTATAAAAATGATAGCAAACTATTGTAAAAGTTTTCGATTTGAGAACAATATAATAATATAAAATATGGAACACAATAAATACACTATCAAAGACGGAGAGATTATAGTCACAACTACAATAAAGATTGATGATTACTCCAAGTTGTTGAGATTTAACAAAAATCTCTACTGTTTGGCCTACGATATCAGACACTCCAGATCAGATGAGCACTTTAAGACTGGTACTAGTCACAGGGACTGGCACCTTGGTGTCACAAGTTCCTGTAGAGACCTGGTACAATGAGCAATTGGAGATTGTTGGTGGTGATGGCAACACCATAGAGCAGAAACGTTTGGTGATGCTTTGGAACTAATCTGTTGGAAAGTGATATATTACGTTATTTGGAGTAATGATAGCGAAGAGAAAACACAAAAATATAAATACAGCCACTGCTGACGGAATAAATCATACGATGTTCGTCAGTTATTCGGCGGCTCCATTTGCCGTTTTCGCCCTTCAATGGCTCAGGCTTTCCGATACCAGAAAAAGGATGTTTTTCGATATCCTTCAACAATTCTGTAATGCGCTTCATAATGCGCTTATTGCCTGTCTTAATCCAGTAATCTCTGTCCTCTCTGGCATGTTTCAAAAGAACTACTTCCATAGGTCATCAATGGCTATAGTCTCGAAATTACCCTCTGCGATTTCTTTTTCACCTTCACGGAGGATATCTACCATTTCTGGTGATGACATAATATACTCAGTCTCATCCATTGTCTGTTTCTTGGCAGACAATTTCTTGAGATACTTGACGGCCTTCTTCATAAGCCCTTCATCATCGGCGATGATGCTCAGTTCGCGGAACAGCTCCGCATTCAACTCCATTGCTGTCATAATAAAAACTCTTTAATCTGCTGCAAAGATAAGCATAATTTCCGAATAAACAAATAAATACGAGATAAAATGAACAAAGTCGACAAGAACAGAGCCGTTTCAAGTATCATAATAACGACGATGAGGATAATCCCGACTGCAACATTTCAGAAAGTTCCGGGCTCAAATCCGTAACCTATGAGTCGGGAATCAGGTGTACATCACACTGCGGGAAGGGGATGGTGATGCCAGCAGCGGTGAGGGATTCGTAAATCACTTCCTTGGCACGGTCCACGTAGCCGATACGCTCGGCCACCAGCACGTATTGCTTCACGTTGATGTCCACAGCACTGTCGCTCATGTTGCCGACTACCACATTGAAGCCGTACTTGGGATCCACGATGTCGCGGCCGTAACGATCCTTGGTACGCATCTTCTGCATGCCCTCCACCAGCACCTGACGCACCTGCGTGATATCCGTTCCATAGGCCACGCCCACGGTGATGACGGTCAGCTCATAGGAATGATTGCGGGTGAGGTTGTTGAAGTTCTTGCCGAAGAGCGACGAGTTGAGGAATGACATTTCCGTGCCCTCGATGGTCTCTGCCTGTACGCACTGATAATTGATGGCAGTCACTTTACCACGAATACCTTCGCACTCAATCCAGTCGCCTACACGCAGGCGCCCGCCCATCAGCTGGATGCCGTAGATGAAGTTGTTGATGACATCCTTCAGCGCAAGACCGATACCGGCCGACAGACCTCCCGCTATCAGGCCCAGAGAACCTGTGGGAATCTGCCATACGGAAATGACCACCATCGCGAATGCCATCCAGATGAGCACGCTGATGATGCTGTTGCCCAGCGAGAGGTTGATCTCATTGGGACGGATGGAGGTGCGGTTATGCTTGCGCATGAAGGCAAAGTAGCGGGCGTATTGCCAAATGGCGTGGATGGCCCGGCTGACGTAACGCAAGACATAGTAAAGTATCAACAGATAGATGATGCTCTTTACAGAGATGCTCAGCGTCTCAACACCATTCGTGTCGGAGAGATTGATAAAGGGCTCCTCGTAGAATCTTACGAACAGGTCGTCAAAGTCGAAGATACTTAACGACAGGCTCACACACAACGGGAAGGAGAGCAGCACGATGGTGGGAATAGCCACCTGACGGATGAGGTCGTAGAACCATGTGGCGCCAAACAACAGCGACTCGCGGTCTTCGCCCGACACGTAGGTGATGCGATTGCGCATGCTGTCAACCCGCTTGTCCAGCCAGCGTTCTTTGAACCGACTCATCAGGTCCAGGATGCAGACTACTGTCAGCCAGGCTGCCAACAGGAAATACCACCACACCAGAATGAGCAAAGCCACAAAGGTATAGCCCAGGAACGCGAATACGAAGGCAACAAGATAGACGGCTAATGCTCCCCAGCCCAATGTGCGGTCGATTGATGTGGCCTTTCCGCTGACCCAGATACAACAGCACAACTGCCATATCACAATCAGCAGCAGGATGGGCGGGAACAGAATCACCATCAGCTTGTCGGGTACGAAGGTGATGCGACATGAAATGATAATCAGCACCACAAGGAATGTGGCGGAGTAGAGTAGGAAACCTTGTCGGAACTGATCGGGCTTTACGCGTAGCAGCAGCGAAGCGGAGATGGCAATGAGCAGCCACAGGAAGGTGTTGACGTGAGCCACGCCCAAATTGATGTATTCGTCACCATACAAGGAGAAGCCAAACACCAGGAAATAGAAAATGGTGCCCAACAGTATCGAGATGATAGACAGTTTCTTCTTGGGGACATAGCGCTTCAGTCTGGTATAGCGGTAAAGCAGCCAGAGAACCAGCAGCGTCGCGAGCCAGAAGAATACCAGCACGACCACCTGAAAGATACAGATAATCACCAACAGGGTATTCTCAGCCTTGCTTGAAAGATACTGGAAAAACCTGGTGTCATCTTCATCTTCTTCAGAAGCTTTTTCATCAAGATCGCTTTCGTCAAGACATCTGGTCAATTCATGGAAGCTGTACTGCCCACGCAGGTCCAACTTGGTCTTGTTCCAAAAATAGTTGGGATTCGCCAGAATATCCAAGAACGGTGTCTGTCCGTCGATAAAGATATAACGTTCCAACTCCCGATAGCGCGTCTCGGCATAGTCGTAGGTCTCCTTCAGGCGCAAGTAGGCCTCCTGATAGTGTGTGCTGTCGGCAATCACGGTAGCCCGGTTGTTGGCGTTCATCTTCAGGATTTCCGAGACGAAGAAGATGCAGGAGTCGCGCAGCGCAATGCCTATCGAGTCCAAGACGAAGGGGGCCGAGAGCGAATCCTTGAAGGCTATCCTGATGACCTCCTTCTCCAGCGAAGAGAGCGAGTCGGTCAGGTGAACGTCGAGTGAGTCGTTGTGGTACATCAGGCTGTCGGGCACGATGTCCACCTCTATCTCCTTCTTCATCGGCGGTAGTCGGCGCAGGGCCTCGATGAGTCGGGCATTGCGGTCGATCTCGTAGTTCAGATTGTTGACGATGTGATCATACGGTCTGCGGTTCCCACTGAAAGCTTTGTAGTCGGCTGTCACTTTCTTCAGGGCATAGGCAAGGTCGAACGTCATCTCTTGTTCCTGCGTGTAGAGCAGGATGCTGAGTTCGTTCGACTCGGTAATGACGTCGATCATCTTTTTATGCTGGCGTTCAAAATCCTCGTTGAAGCGCTGCTGCGCATCTGAGCGCTGCCGGTAGGCCGCTTGCAGCTCTGTGCAAAGGTCTTTTAGTGTATTAGTCAACGACCTTCCGCTCACGACAGCCATGAGCGGGAGGGAACACACAAAAAGTGCGAGGATGATCGTCAGCAGGAACTTTTTCATATAGTCTACATCATACTAATTACCAGATCTCGATTCGGTCCTTGGGAGCGAGATACATCTTACCGCTCTGGATGTTGAACAGGCGATAGAACTCATCCATCAGATATACGTTGCCGTTCACGCGCAAACAGCTGGCAGCGTGCTCATCCTTCTTGTAATTTTCGATTTCGTCAGCACTCATGTTCTCCATCCAGCCATAGGCGAAGCCGCGGAAATACTCGCGCTCCTGACGGTCCAGCTCGTCGCCGCTGATGCCCGACGCCTTCATCTTCTTGACAAAGGCATCATAGGCGATATAGAGACCACCGAGGTCGGCGATGTTCTCAGCCAGAGTGGCTTCACCGTTGCAATACACATTGTCGGCATAGTACAGCGAGTTGAAGTTCTTCACCATTGCGTCTTGCAGTTTCGCAAAGTTCTGCTTGTCTCCCGGAGTCCACCATTCCTCCTTCTTGCCGAACTTGTTATAGAGGCTGCCATCGCTGTCGAAACCGTGGGTTATCTCGTGGCCGATGGTCGATGCTCCTATGACGCTGTATTTAAGGGCATCGCACATCTGGAGGTCGAAGATGGGTGCTACGAGATTGAGGCTCATGATGTCGATGCTGTTGTTTAAGTGCATATATCTGGCATTGGGCTTGTACGACTGGTCAGCCAACTCTTGGGCGTAGAACAAATTAGCCTCTCCATCTTTACCCTTCATCTGATCGACGAGAGCCGAGCGCTGACAGAAGAGGTCGAGGATATCCTGATAGAGCGACTTCCTGTCTTTGGGCACCTTCACCAGCCAGTCTTTCCGGTCGCTGTCGTCGCCAGGCCAGCCAAAATAGAAGGTCATTGCCTCCAGTTTCTCGACGGCCTTAGCTTTGGTGGCAGCGCTGAGCCATTGGCGGCTGTTGATGCGCTCCTTGAAACAGGCACGTATCTCCTCGGCCATCTTCATGGCCGCTTCACGGTTGGCCGCAGGAATAGTCTGGTTGAACACGGCGCTCGCATTGACTGAGATGGGAGTGTATGGATATTTAAACAGATTGTCTAATATATCTTCACCAGTTTTCTGTTTGGCATCCTTATTGGCGGGGTCGGAAGGTATGAAGCGAGCGTCGCGGTTCACTATCAGATACTTGCACAGCTTCTTCAGTTGCTCGAGCGTGCTGTCATCGAGGTATTTGCCTACGTCCTCAAACTCCTTGCCGGCCAGCAGGTTGCCACTGGTGTCGATGCCGGCAGCCGTCAGAATAGCCTGTAGGGGGGCAGTGCCGTCAGCGCGTGTACCGCCTCTGAGGTTCACCTGCTCGAGCGTCAAGTCGTGTTGGCGATCGAAATCGTCATAGGTCGTATTCGAGATATTGTTATTCACGAGGAAATTTTTCCACTCTTCCGCCTCTTCCATCGTCTTCTTGGCATCCGCTGCTGTCATGTCGGCCAGCTCGATGAAATTCTCGGCCTTAGCAGTGAACTGCCTGATGGTGGTGGGGAATGCCAGCACAGGCGTTACGCGGCGTTCTATTGGCTTACATACATATTCGAAAGGCATCTGATAACCGTCCTTTACCAGCAGTCCCATCTGTTCGTAGAGCGCATCCTTGGTCGTTGCCCCGTCGATCTTCGCGAGCTTGGCCTTCAGCACGGCCTTGTCATCAGCGTACTCCGTGGCCGAGAAGTCCTGATGCAGGGCGGTGATCACCTCGTCGGTGCCTGTCTTCTCGCCATAGTCCTTGCCCGACAGCATCTCCAAAAACGCTGTACTTACCTTCTCCTGTGCAGCCATCGTACCGTTATTATACTCGTCGTCCTTCAGCGGATGCTCGTCGAGCCAGCGGCCCACGGCATAGCCGTAGAAGTTGTCACCCGCATAGGTGTTGATGTCCATCAGGTCGGCAAAGACCGACGGTTCGATGATGTTCTCTGATTCCGATTCGTCTGACGGATTGGTTGGATTGTCATCTATACTGTCTGCACAAGATATCATCATCAGGCTGTAGGTAAGGATGGCGGCCATCATCCATAAAGATTGTTTCCTCATATATAGTTTTATTTTAGTCGTTTCGTTTGTTTCCCACTAATGATGGTGCAAAGGTATGATTTATATTTGAAAATGCAAAACTTTTGGCGATTTTTATGGTTGAAGAGCCTCTTTTTACGCGTACATATATATTATTTATAGATTGACGTAAGGCTTATTGGACTTTCGTTTTTCTTTTTTTTTGGAAATATTTGGCTGTTTAGGAAAGTTTTCGTAATTTTGTGGCCAAAGAATGCTTGTGTAAGCCAGAAACATGCAAATGAGAACAAGCTGCATATTGCTACTAATGGTCTTTGCCTTAACGGGCAGAGCAGCTGATTTCGGCTATACACAAGAGAATCCTCTGGTATTCAGCATGGACATCGACTATCCTCCCTTGGAGTATCTGGACAAGGATGGAGAGCCGAAGGGCTATGATGTGGAATTTACGCGCAGACTGATGAAGCGGCTGAATATCCCTGTCACCTTTTCAGCGAATACATGGGAGAATGTGGCAGTGGATATCCTGAGTGGGAAGGTGGACTTGGGAATGATGGTCTATTCGCCATATCGGACGAATCAGACCAACTACTCACGTTCTGTATTCCGGCTTTATTATCAGATTGTCTATCGTGAGGGGGAGAGGCGTCCAGTCAGTCTGCGTAATGTCTCGGGGATGACGATTGCCATGATGGATTCACGTCCGCTCAAAGATACGCTGACGAAGAGTGGTGCAACGCCTATCGTGATCAAGGATCTGAAGGTAGCGATGCGTGAATTGTCGGGCGGAAAGTATGATGCGCTGATCTGCTTCAGCTACCAGACGAACTACCTGCTCGAACATTTGGGTATTGACAATCTGGAGTCGGAAGACCTGCCCCTGATGCCGCGTGAGTATTGCTACGTGAGCAATAACAAGGAACTCATCGAGGCCATCAATCAGGAACTGATCAAGATGGAGAAGGAGGGCGTCGTCGACGAAGTGTATGTAAATGTCAAGACGTATTTCCGGGGCTTCAAGATCCCCATGTGGGTGTGGTTCATGCTGGCGGCACTGGTCATTGTGTCGCTGACGGTCGTCATCATTCAGCAGCGTATCAGTAAGAGACGGCTCAAAAAGGAGATTGCCCGTGCCCGCAAGAGCGAGGAACTGAAAGGTATCTTCCTGAGTAACGTGAGTCATGCCCTCCGTACACCGCTGAATGCGATTATCGGCTTCTCTGACCTGATGCTGGACGACAAAGAGGCTGCGACGATGAAGCGGGAAGAACAGATTCATCTGATGGAGCTGATCAACCAGAACGGACTGCAGTTGCTACACCTGATCAATGAACTCCTGTCGCTGTCGGATATACAGGGCAAGAGTACGCTCTTCGACCGTCAGGTGACGGATGTGGACTATGAGATGTCGCTCTATGCCTCGGAGATTCGTCAGCAGTTGAAGGACGGTGTGACGCTGGAGGTGAATGAGCCTGTAGAGGGTATCCGTGCCTTGGTTGATCCGAAACTGCTGCGCGTGGTGGTCATGCACCTGCTGGACAATGCGCTGAAATATACTGAACAAGGCAAGATCACCCTGAACTACTATGTGAAGGAGGGTGGCTTTTATGTTGAGGTGAAGGATACCGGCAAAGGACTGCCCGAGGAACTGAAGCAGAATATCTTCACACTGCTCTCTGACAAGAACACCTACCTGCAGGATGAGACGCCAGGACTGGGACTCAGTCTGTGCAAGGCCATCATCGACCGTACAGGCGGAAAGATAGGTGCCCGGGATAATGAAGAAGACGGGCACGGAACAGTGGTGTGGTTCTGGACGCCGACGAAAATACTGGATTGATCATGACGCTGATAATTGTTATATTACTACTGCTGGGATATGTGGTGATCGCCACAGGGCATCTGACCGGTGTGAACAAAGCCGCTATCGCGATGTTTGTCGCCACCGTCGGATGGGTGGTATATGTCTGCTATGGTACGGATTTCGTGATGGCACACCATGCACCGGAATACCTTGCCTTCCTAAAGGGCACCGAACCGTCGAGCGATGCGGTGAAGTTCTTCATCTACGACGAGCTGTTCCTGTACTACGTGGGTCGTGCCGCCAGTATCGTGATGTTCCTGCTGGCCACGATGAGCATCATCGATATCCTGAACAATAACGGCTGCTTCGACTTTATCTCCAAGTGGATCCGTACGCGAAACTCCAAGCGCTTGCTGTGGACCATCACGCTGGCCACCTTCGTGATATCTGCCAATCTTGACAATCTGACGACTGCCACCATGATGCTGGTCATCATGCGGAATATCGTGCAGAACCGTCGCCAGCGGATGCTGATAGGCTCTGCCATCGTGATTGCCGCCAACTGCGGCGGCTGTTTGACGGTGATCGGCGATCCAACCAGTCTGCTGCTTTGGGGCGACGGTGCCGTTTCGGCTACGCATTTCACCTCGTACATGGCGCTGCCAACCATCCTGGCATGGGTGATACCGACGATGCTTATCAACAGGTCGTTGCCTGACAGGCTGGATACCCAATGGTCGCCGATGCCTTATCGCGGTGACGATACGAACCTGCGTCCGTGGCAACGGGTACTGATGCTCTTCGTGGGTATCGGCGGACTCTGGTTTATCCCGACTTTCCATAACATCACGAAGCTGTCGCCGTTCCTCGGGGCTCTGTGTGTGCTCGCCGTGCTATGGGTGGTCAATGAGCTGATGAACCGCAAGCTGATGAATGCCGACCAGATGTCGCAGCGCCTGATTCCACGGGCCTTGCAGTATGGCGCCCACCAGCAGATCCTGTTTGTGATGGGTATCATGCTGGCCATGGGTGTAGCAACAGAGACAGGCGTGTTTGCTGACGTGTCGGCCTGGTTCGATGAGAATATCCATAGCGTATGGGTGGTCGGTATCGTGTCAGGTGTGCTCAGCAGCATGGTCGACACCTTTACGATTGCCGCCAGCGATATCTCGCTTTATCCCGTTCTTCAGCCATCGCAACTGGAACTGGTGCCCGATGCAGAATATATGGCGCAGTTTGTGAAGAACGGTGCTTATTGGAAGATCATCGCCTATTCAACAGCTGTGGGCGGTTGTCTGCTGTCTGTAGGCTCCACCAGCGGTATGGCGTTGATGAAGATGGAGCATGTCAGACTGGGCTGGTATGTGAAGCATCTGTCGCTCAAGGTGCTGGCAGGCTGGTTGGTCGGTCTGGCAGTATTATGGTTTGAAATCAATATGTACAACTAAACTTAAATAAGGAATTATGGCTAAGATTAAAACAATTGGAGTTCTCACCTCAGGAGGTGATGCCCCTGGTATGAATGCAGCCATCCGTGCCGTGACGCGTGCTGGTATTTACAACGGTTTTAAAATCAAGGGAATCTATCGTGGCTATGAGGGTTTGATCCACGATGAAGTGAAAGAGTTTACCACTGAGAACGTAAGTGGTATTATCACTCGTGGCGGTACCATCCTGAAGACGGCCCGCTCGAAGGATTTTATGACACCAGAGGGTATGGCAAAGGCTTACGAGACCATCCAGAAAGAGGAGATCGACGCGCTGATAGTAATCGGTGGTAACGGTTCGCTGACGGGTGCATGGAAGTTTGGCGTAGAGTATGATTTTCCCGTCATCGGTCTGCCAGGAACCATTGACAACGACCTCTATGGTACAGATGATACCATTGGCTACGATACGACGATGAATACCATCATGGATTGTGTAGACAGAATCCGTGATACGGCGAACTCCCACGAACGCATCTTCTTTGTCGAGGTGATGGGTCGTGATGCCGGCTTCCTGGCACAGAACTGTGCTATTGCCTGCGGTGCTGAAGCTGCCATCGTACCAGAGGAGACTACCGATGTCGACCAGTTGGCGGCATTTATGGGTCGTGGTATCCGTAAGTCGAAAAAGTCATGTATCGTCATTGTGTCGGAGAGTCCGAAATGTGGCGCCCTTTATTATGCCGACCGTGTGAAGCATGAGTTCCCGGAGTTTGATGTACGTGTGTCAATCCTGGGCCATCTGCAGCGTGGTGGTTCTCCCACAGCCCTTGACCGCATTCTTGCCTCTATCACAGGCGTAGGTGCCATCGAAGCTATCATGCAAGGACAGCGCAACATCATGGTGGGTGTGCGCAATAACGATGTGGTCTATGTGCCGTTCTCGGAGGCCATTCGTACTGACAAGCGCTTCGACAGGCGACTGATCAAGGTTCTCGATGAGTTGAGCATCTGATTTATGCCTGAGATCAAGAAGATAGTCCTGACAGGCGGACCGTGTGCAGGTAAGACTACCGCACTGGTAAAGATCGTCGAGTATTTCTCCGGGATGGGGTATAAGGTATTCACCATCCCGGAGGTTCCGACGCTTTTCAGCATTGGCGGCTGGAACTATCTGACGCCTAACCGCCAACTCTATTATCAGGGTGAGCGCGCCATCCTTGAGACGCAACTGGCTCTCGAGGATCAGTTCATGGCGCTGGCAGAGGTCTGTACGAAACCCGTGCTGATCGTCTGCGACAGAGGTGCTCTGGACATCTCTGCCTATATCAAACCCGAAGAGTGGGAGGAGATAACCCAGATGGCCGGATCGGACTCCGAGAGTCTGCGTAAGCGTTATGATGCCGTACTCCATCTGGTGAGTGCCGCAGACGGTGCCGAACAGTATTATACCACTGCCACGAATGCCACCCGTTATGAGAAAGCCGACGAGGAGGGTCTGCGCCTGGCGCGTGAACTTGACAAGAAAGTGATCAATGCGTGGTCGGGCCATTCGCATCTTCGTGTCATCAATAATCATGACGACTTCAATGCGAAGCTGAGTCGCGTCATCCAGGAGATCAGCAATGTGCTCGGTCTGCCGTTGCCTGTGGAAAAGGAACGGCTCTACAAGGTTGAAGTTATCGGTGAGATACCCGGTGCCATCGAGAGCCAGATTACCCAGACCTATCTGGTGGCCGAGCCGGGCTGTGAGGTCCGTCTGCGTCGTCGTGAATGGAGTAGGGGAAAGGTGGTCAATGTGCATCGTTCCAAGAAGCAGATCTCCGAAACACAAGTAATCGAGACGGAGCGTCAGGTGGACAACAACCTCTATGAGCAGATGCTGCAGCAGGCCGACCCCTATCGCTCGACGATCAAGAAGCGCCGGCAGAGTTTCATCTGGAAGGGTCAGCACTTTGAGATCGATACCTTCCTGGAGCCTGTCAGCGATCTCGTGATCCTCCAATCGAAGGGTGTTGCAGAGCAGGAAAGCGTGAAGTTCCCGCCGTTCGTCAAAGTGCTTGAAGACGTGACTGGGAATGTCCGATATTACAATTATCATATCGCTTTGAGGAAATAATCGCAGAAATTAATTTAAATTTCTTTAAAATTTTCTTTATTTGCAAGAAAATGCCTAACTTTGCAATCAGCTCTAACTCGAAAAAGTTGAACTAAAAACAAATAAACAACTTAAATATTTACAGCTTATGTCACAAATTACTGGACACATTTCCCAGATCATTGGCCCTGTGATCGACGTTTTCTTCGATACAGAAGGTCAGGATGCTGAAAAAGTGCTGCCAAAGATTCACGATGCTTTGAAGATTGACCGTGGTGACGGGCGTGACCTGATTGTCGAGGTGCATCAGCACATCGGCGAGTTTACGGTGCGCTGTGTCGCTATGGACAATACCGATGGTCTGCACCGTGGACTGGAGGCAATCCCGATGGGATCACCGATCGTGATGCCTGCGGGAGATCAGATTAAAG
>JAEEGL011723151.1_pt1 | contig 15402 bp, 14 predicted proteins | sample 9134231 | NCBI WGS metagenome assembly JAEEGL01 (sample SAMN16246548, study PRJNA631951) | gut metagenome | biome: gut microbiome; feature: rumen; material: fiber-attached | host: Bos | place: Iran: Karaj | collected 2018-10 | reverse complement strand
GTATTTCACGAAGGGTCTTGCGAAATGGCTGCCGCTGTGATTTGCGTAGCCGATGGCGTGGGGCAGGCCGGAGTCCGGAACGCCCGCCACATAATCGATCCTCGGAGCCGTGCCGTTAATGACCTCGTCTCTGGCCATGATCTCCCCGTTCCGGTAGCGCATGACCTCGACGTTCTTACCCTCGTAGTTGGAGTTCGGATAACCGTAGTAGGTCCACAGGAAGGCACAGATCTTCATCTCCTCATTTGGGGGAGAAAGGGTTTCGCAGCCATTTTCATCGATCCGCACCACCTCGCCAGGGCCAAGTTCATAGGCATCTTCATAACCGAGCTTATGGTAAGCGAAAGACTCAAAGGCAACGCAGTATCCGTCGGCGTTCTTTCCCACAAGGACCGGAAGTCTCCCGAAGCGGTCGCGGGCGGCGATGATCTTTCCGTCCGAAGTCATGATCAGAATGGTCATGGAACCGTCTATGAGGCGCTGCATATTCCGTATGCCTTCGACCATGTCCCCGCTCTCGTTGATGAGGGCAGCGACGAATTCCGTCATGTTCACTCTGCCGGAGCTCATAGCCATGAACTGATGTCCGGGATCGGAAAAGTATTCCGATACCAGCTGCTCCACATTGTTGATCTGGCCGACGGTGGTGATGGCATACAGCCCGAGATGGGAGCGGACGAGCAGAGGCTGGGGATCCGCATCGCTGATGCAGCCGATACCGCTGGTGCCGTGGAATTCGGCCACGTCTTTTTCAAACCTCGTCCGGAAAGGAGAATTGGCGATGGAGTGAATCTCCCGGTTGAAGCCTGTTTCCCTGTCCCAGATGGCCATACCGGCATTGCGCGTGCCCAGATGGCTGTGGTAGTCCGTCCCGAAAAACACGTCGAGAACGACGTCGCGCCTTGAAACGGCGCCGAAGAATCCGCCCATCAGGCAAAGAAGAGCTCGGAGAGCGTCATCGGGTCGATATAGACGCCGTCTTTGTAGACGCGCATATTGCCGGAGGCGATCTCGTCGATCAGCATGACCTTTCCGTCTGCATCATAGCCGTATTCAAACTTGATGTCATAGAGCACAAGCCCGCGTTTTGCCATTTCGTCGGCAACAATGGCCGTGATTTTCTGGGTCATATCCTTGATCTCATCATACTGCCCGGCGGTCATCACGCCCAGCACGATGAGGCCGTCCTTTGTGACGAGAGGATCGCCCTTGGCATCGTTCTTGAAGGTCATCTCCACATAGGAGGGCAGGTCGGCGCCCTCCTCGATGTATTCACCATAACGCTTGATGAAGGAGCCGACGGCCTTGTTACGGCAGACCACCTCAAGTCCTTTGCCGAAGACCTTGGCGGGGAGAACTTCCATGGTGGTATCCTTCAGGTCGGCGCTGACATAATGCGTGCGGATGCCGGCGGCATTGATGATCTCAAAAAAGTAGATGGACATGCGCAGATTCACATCGCCGACGCCCTCGATCGTAAGACCGACGGAGTTCTCTCCCGGATCGAACACGCCGTCCTTTCCGGTGCAGTCATCCTTGAACTTAAGAAGGTAGTTGCCGTTTTCGAGCGCGTAAACATTCTTCGTCTTTCCGGTGTAAACCAGTTTCTGTTCCATTTTGCATTATTCTCCTTTATATCAATTGATTTTAACGGTTTTACAGGCGCGCCGCTATTCCGGCATCCTTGTCAAGCACCGCTTCCGTGTCGGAAGCGCGTTTTGCCGCAAGTCTGTCTGCGAGGGCATCGTCCTCCACGGCCAGGATCTGCGCTGCAAGCAGCGCGGCATTGACTCCGCCGTTCACCCCTACCGTGGCAACAGGAATGCCGGAGGGCATCTGAACAGTGCTCAGCAGTGCGTCAAGGCCTTCGAAAGCGGGGCCCTTGCAGGGGATGCCGATCACGGGCAGGGTGGTGTTTGCCGCGATCGCGCCGGCCAGATGCGCCGCCATGCCCGCAGCAGCTATTAGAACGCCAAAGCCCATCGAGCGTGCCGAGAGTGCAAACTCTCGCGCTTCGACGGGCGTTCTGTGGGCAGAGTATACATGTACCTCGAATTCGATCTCAAGTGCTCTGAGGGTATCAACAGCTTTCTGGATCACGGGCAGGTCGCTGTCGCTCCCCATGACGATTCCGACTTTCTTCATGCATGCCTCCATATTCACAAAAAACAAATAAGGCGCACTAAGCTCCTGTGAGTTCAGTGCGCCCAGACGGTCGGCTCAAAAAACGATCTCGCGTTCCTCCGCGGTGCTCCGCGATGTTCCGTCAGTCGCGTGAGATCTCTGAAACTGATTGGATTATACCATGCTGTCAAACAGACCGTCAATCTGACAGAAAAGCCAAAAATCGCAGATCCATCGGGGCATATTGTAGCGGATGTGACCGATTGCGCCGCAACAGGTTTACGTAATTTTGAGGTCTTATCGGATATCCGAATCAACCACGATCCGGACCTTCTCAAAACCGTGCCCGACTCCCCTTCCGGAAATCCTTGAAAGATGCGGTGATCCCCTGGGTCGGAACCATTCCGCCCCAGGGGATCTTCAGCGCGGATTGATAACCTGTCAGAACTTGTCTGCGAGAGCGGCTGCCTGTGCAATGCCGTCCGTCCTGTCGATATCTCCCACAGAATACACGCCGGGAACGAGTACCTCGCCGATCACAGTCCATTTGTTCAGCGCCGCTGTCCGTTCAAAGGGAATGCGGACGCCGTCCAGTATTGAGGCGTCCTCCTCTTCACAGCAGCTGATCAGTGCGCATTCCTTTCCGAAGAATTTCTGCTTCCCGCCGATGACAAAGCTGAACATTTTGTCCATGACCGCCTTGATCTGGGAAGGTACGGAATACCAGTAGACGGGACAGGAGAACACAAGGGCATCCGCCTCAAGGATATCCTCTGCAATCGTGTTGAAGTCATCATCGAATGAGCAGGGTTTTCCGGTCTTGTAGCAGGTTTCGCACGCGTGGCAGAAATTCAGCTTCAGCCCCGCCGTTTCGATCACCTTCACTTCATGCCCTTTTGCCGCCGCAGCATCCGCGAATGCCCGCGCCATTCGGTTGCTGTTTCCGTTCTTTCTTGCACTGCCGGTCAGGACCAGGATTTTCTTTGCCATATGGGAGACCCTCCTTGATAAAACATATTGTCCGCTCCGTTGACAATTTTCTCATGAGCGCCTATATTGTACGCAGAATCAGAAGGGGAAACAAGTACCAACATAAATGTAAGGTACTTACCGGGAGGTAAGCTATGGAGAGGAAACGGATCGAAGACGCGGATTTCAGTGAAACCGGCTACAGCTATACGCTCTCCCTTATCGCCGGGAAATATAAACCTGTTATCCTCTACTGCCTGATGGAGTATGAACCGGTGCGTTTCAACGAGATGCAGCGCTATCTGAAAAAAGTAGCGGACAAGACCCTGAGCCAGAACCTGAAGGAACTGGAGGCCGATGATCTGATCGTGCGTCATGTCTATCCGCAGATCCCGCCGAAAGTGGAGTATACGCTTTCCGAGAGAGGCCGCTCGCTTGTGAAGGTCCTGGATCAGCTCTGCGACTGGGGGAACGAAAACAGAATCGGGGAATCCGGGCACAAATGACAGACGCCTGATAGTCCTTAGTTAAAAGCCTGTGGATAGTCCTCCGTGTGTCTGGACACCTCTTTTCCGAAAATAAGCACTGTTTCCCATCCGGCGGAATGTTCTCCGTATGAGCCCGGTCCGGTTGTCTCCAGACCCGGTTTGCGGTTTGGAAAAAAGATTTCCTCTTCCCTTACACCCTCTTCGGGATTATAATTCAAGTCAGAGATATCTATCATCCGAAAACGGGAGACTGCAATGAACAAAGAAATCGAGCTGTTTTATCTCAGCGGCTGTCCGTACTGCAGAAAAGCAAAAAAGGCCATTGACGAACTCCTTGAGGAAACGCCTGCCTATTCGGCCATCTCTATCCGATGGATCGAAGAAAGCCTTGAGCCGGAGCTTGCCGCAAGCTATGACTATTACAACGTTCCGACCATCTATTATGAGGGGTACAAGCTTTATGAGGCAAAGCCTTTCCACGATTACGACACCATAAAAGAGAACATCCGGAAGGCTTTTGACAGCGTGCTGCAGCCGTGAGTGCTGCAGATTGCGCAGAAAGCAAAAAGAAGGGACCCGCCGTTACGGCGGATCCCTTCTTTTTGATCACTGGATGATTTACTTCAGATACGCGATGAGCGCATCGCCGAAGCCTCCCGCAGTGACGGCGGGAACAAAGCTTACGTTCTCCTTCGCAAGAGCGAGGATCCTCTCATCGACGGTCATGACGCGCTCGGCGGAATCAATGAGTTTCATAAAGGAGGCGAACACGTCCTCCGCCGTAACAGTGCTGCCGGCCTTGGGCGTATAATAGGCTTCAATGAGTTCTCTGGACTTTCCCTCCAGGGCAGCCCGGTTGACCGGAAGCCTTAAGCTGTTGGCCGTCTGGTAATCCTCTGTCAGGAAGGTGCGCACGAACTCCCAGGCTCCGTCCTTGTTCTCAGCCTTGGCATTGATCGCATAGCCTTTGCTGATGTCCAGCATGTTTCCGGATCCCTCCTCCACGGGCAGTCCGACGAAGGAAAGGGGTTTCCCGATCTGGGAATAGGCGGAAGCGATCTCCGAAGCGTTGTTGACCACCACTTTTGCCAGGAGCTGCTGTCCCTCGTTCACGCGGGCCAAGTCATCGGCCGGCGTGGCGGGCGGTTTGAGACCTGCCAGCGCACTGACACTGAGTCTGGACAGGAAGGCGTCGCCGCGGAAAGCGGGCTCAGCGCCGCTGAAGTCCACGAAGTCGGGAACGGACGCAAGATAATCATTGAGGATATCAAACTGATTGTAGTTGAGCGAAAAGACGCTGGGATTGGCTCCGCCCAGCTTTTTGCGGGCATCGTTCAGGCCGATGAAGGAGAGCTTGTCTTCATTGCCGACCATGGACGAAAGACCAAGGTAGGTCAGCACGGAGAAATCCGAAGCGGTATAGTAGAGTTTTCCGTCGAACTCGCAGGCTTTCAGGACTGCGGGAACGAGATCGTCCTTTGAGACTACCTCGTCCTTTTCAAGCAGGGGGTAGAGATCCTCGAACGCTCCGGTGGCGGAAAGCGCCCGGACCTCGCCCTCGCTGAACAGGGCGATATAGATGACATCCGCTGCCGTTCCGGCCTTCATGTCGTTCAGGAGCGTTTCGGCGCCGGCGGAAGGCTTCTCCGCCGTATTGTAGACGGAATAATCTATAAGCTCGATCTTATAGTTCGGATCGATGCTGTTAAAATCAATGATATTGTACCAGAGGCTGTAATCTGGGTCTGTCGCGGCGATGGTCAGCTTGGTCCGGGTGTCTGTTTCCGCCGCGATGCGCCGGATATCCACCTTGTTTACGGTGCAGGAATCGTAGAAATAGGACCAGTCGAATTTCACGGCGGTCACGGTCCCGTCATCCTTGAGTTTGACAGACTGCAGCTCATCGTAGACGATGCCGCTGTTGACCCAGTTGAAGAGTTTGTCGGCTTTCCCTTCGCTGATGCTGTAGCCGTAGAAATCGGTGCCGCAGGTATAGCAGAAATCATAGTAGCCGGCGCCGCTGATGAGATCTCCGCCATAGATCGTGCCGGGGATGACGTATTCCTCACTTCCCCCGTCCACGACGACGATCTTATTGGCCTCGGCAACATATGCCGCCACCCGGCCGTCCTTCAGTCTTACAAGTCCGTCCGCTCCCATGCCTTCGACCTTCTGCTCGCTGAGCTTCTTGCCGCTGTAGTCATAGAAGGCGCAGCCGTTACCGGAGGCGATCACCACGGTGTCGCTGCTGCTGAGTGCAGCGCCGCCCCGCATGTTCACAGTTTCCACGCCATCCAGTCTGGAAGAAGTGAGCATCGTGCCGTCTTCCGCAAGAGTCCGGACATAGTAGGACGTATGATAGGTGTAGGTCCCGTCAGCGTTTGAGCTGTAGCCCTCAATGTTCTCGATCACGACCAGCCTGTTGTTCGAGTCGACGTCCAGAAACACGGGGCTTCCGCCGATACCGTTCTCTGTGGCGGGAGAATATCCGGATAGATACTCCGGTTCCCCGCTGCCGGAATACAGGCAGATCCTCGCGCTCTCGCCGTCGTCTATGGACGCATACATGCCGTCATCCGTATACTTGAGCACATGGAAAGTCTCGCTGCCCTCGAACAGGACGGTGTCATACACCAGAGAATAGAAGAAGTCTCCGCTCAGCGGCTCGAACTCCTCTTCCTCGCCGTTCTCCACCGGTACCACCGGCACGTCGGAGACAGGCACATCGTTTATGATCTGCGGCTCCTCGGTCTTCTTGCCGCAGCCCGCACTGACAAGCATGAGCAGGGCAAGCAGAAGCGCAATAATGGAAACATTCCTTCTTTTCATTTATCAAACCTCCAGTTTATCACCAGATGAATTCGTTCTCTCAGCAGCCGCAGCCGCATTCTCCTTCACCGGAACCGCAGCCGCACGCGCTGTCTTCCGAGCCGCAGCCCCCACAGCTTCCGCCGCAGCCGCCGCATCCTCCTCCGCAGCTTCCGGCACCTTCCCCGATCACGGGAAGCTGACCGGTCACGAGCATGTCGGCAGCCGTGTCCGCGTCGCCGCAGTAACCCGCTACCGGAACGATGCCGTAACTGAGCAGGAGCGCCTTTGCCTCCGCGCCCATGCTGCTGCTCATCACCGCCATAACGTCGTTCTCTTTCATCAGATCAGCCATGGCCTTGTGACCGTGTCTGTCTGAGCAGTCCAGGAGGATCTTTTTGCAGTCATCGACCGTTTCACCGTATTCGTAGACCGCAAACATCTCCGCATGACCGAAATGCTCGAAGATCTCTCCCGTATCCTTATTGTACGCAATCGCAACCTTCACGTTTTATATCTCCTTCTCAAGGAAGTCTGCAAAGTCCGCCACAACGGCTCCGTCAACGCTTTCCACCTTCCCCGCGTCCACCAGTGCGGATACCTGCGGGTCCACCGGAATCCGCGCGATATGCGTGATACCGAACTTCTCCGCGACGGACGCGACCTTGCTTGCGCCGAAGATCTCCAGTTCCTTTCCGCATTCCGGGCAGCGCAGATACGACATGTTCTCCACAATGCCGAGCACGGGGATGTTCATGAGCTTTGCCATATTCACGGCCTTGGAGACGATCATCCCCACCAGATCCTGCGGAGTGGACACGATGATGATCCCGTCCACCGGAAGCGACTGGAACACCGTCAGCGGCACGTCGCCCGTTCCGGGAGGCATGTCCACGAACATATAGTCCACGTCCTGCCAGAGCACATCCGTCCAGAACTGCGTCACGGCCCCTGCGATGACGGGTCCTCTCCAGACCACCGGCTCAGTCTCGTTTTCCAGGATGAGGTTGATGGACATGATCTGCATGCCCGTCTCCGTTGTGACCGGGAGAATGTAATCCCCCATGCCGGTGGCATGACCCTTTATCCCGAACGATCTGGGAATGGAGGGCCCGGTGATGTCTGCGTCCAGAATGGCGGTGTTGTGGCCGCGGCGCTGCATTTCGGAAGCGAGGAGGCTCGTCACAAGCGATTTCCCGACTCCTCCCTTGCCGCTCACAACGGCAATCACCTTTTTAACGGAAGAACCCTCATGCAGGTCCTTATGAAAATCAACTGTGCGCTCGGAGCAGTTTTCACTGCAGGTGGAGCAGTCATGTGTGCATTCGCTCATACTCTGAATATTCCTCCGTAACTATAGTCGCAAAGCAAAAGAACAGATTTACATAATCTGATGTATTTTTATATTATAATCCTTTTTAATAAATAGTCAAAGCTTTATTTTCCGGATTGCCCTGACGAGATACATGGCTGCCACCCCCGTAAAAGCTCCCGTCAGGATTCCCGAGGCAATCAGCACCGGCAGATAGACAAGGACCCCCGGCGTTTTCACAACGAGCACACAGACGATCATCTGGCCGAGATTGTGCGCCACGGCAGCCAGAATGCTGACCAGCCATATCCTACTCTCCGGGACGGGTCCCTTGAGGGCGCACATGACGGTGTAGGCCAAAAGTCCCCCGACGGCACTGAACAGGAATGTGGAAGGGCTGCCGGCAAACACCGCGCCGAGTATGATCCTCATCAGCAGGACGAGCCCCGCCTCTTTTCTCGAAAGCAAATACATTGCCACAAGAGTGATGACGTTGGCAAGTCCCAGCTTTATGCCCGGAACCGGTACGATCGGCGGGATCTGGGCTTCAATGACGAAGACGATCAGCGCCGCCGCCGTCAGGAGAGCCATGAAGGCAAGGCGCTTAGCTCCACGCATCCGTCTCACCGCCTTCTATATCGATCACAAGCCTGTGCGGCATGCAGACGATCGGTATTCCTGCCCCCGTCAGTCTGCCCTGGTGCACACAGATCTTATCCGGGCAGTCAGCGTAAGAGACGGAGATCGCCCCCGGCTCCACCAGAACGGTATTCCTGCCATAGACCGTCTCGATCTCAATCACATAGGGCTCCTTCACTTTTGACAGGTCGACTCTCCGGTATTCCCTGCCGTCAACGTATATCACGGCGGTGGTGCCCGCAGGGGCAAACAGCACAAAAGCAAAATAGACCGCAAGGCAGAGGATGACCGCCGCGGCAAGAAGCACTATAAGCTTTTTCATGCTTGTTTTCATGGCTTTATTGTAGTTTAGGCGCACTTTGTTGTCAATGCTTCCGGAGATGTGCTATAATAATATGATTTTGCTCAACAGACCGGAAAGGAGTTGTGAAAAGAGCCGATGTCCTTCTTTGATACCATGCTTGTTCTTTCAAAATATGCTCTGATCATATTCTCCCTGATCGTCGTGGAACGCTCTCTCCGGTCCATGCTCAGTGAAAAGTACGACGACGAGATCTGGGCCTACATCCGTGCGGGAAAGGAGCGCGTTCCCGTCTGCCACTGGGAAAACCTGATCGGCCGATCCCCCTCCGCTGACATCCGGGTTTATGCGCCCGGTATTTCCGGCGTGCACGCAGTGCTCTGCCGGGACGATAAAGGTCACTGGAAGGTCTATGATGTATTCTCCCGGGGCGGCGTGTGGATCAACGATCTGCAGGCCGGGTACGGCGGAGCACCGGTCCGGGACGGCGACGTGATCAATCTTGCCGGTACACGTCTGAGCTTTATCGAGCTTGGGGAGGAGAAGATCGGAAGGCTCGAGAAGAAACGCAGCATTGCCGGAAGCAGGGTCTTTCCGGCGGTCACGCTGCTCTGGCTCACCCTGTTTCAGGGCACGCTGCTGATGCAGCACCTCATGAGCTGCGAGGCGGAGTATTCCGGCAGAATCAGCCTTGCCTTCGTCTCCGTGATCGTACTGCAGTGGCTTTGCTATACGGCGATGCGGATGATCAACAAATCGGGATTTGAGCTTGAGACCCTCGCCTTCTTCATGACTTCGATCGGCATCTCCGTTGCCGCGTCCTCCACACCGGCGGACATGTACAAGCATTCGATCCTTGTGATCGCAAGCGTTTTTCTGTTCATCCTCTTCGGCTGGTGGTTGAGGAACCTCAACCGTGCCTCGTCCATGCGGGTTCCTTTCGCCATGTTCGCCGGGGTGCTGCTTGCCCTCAACCTTTTTGCCGGAAACTCGATCTTCGGTGCGAGAAACTGGCTGACCATTGCCGGATACTCCTTTCAGCCCTCCGAGTTCGTCAAGGTTTTCTATATTTATGTTGGTGCCTCCACGCTTGAGCGTCTGTATATGCGGCAGAATCTGTACGCCTTTGTCGGTTTTTCGGCTTTGTGCGTGACCGCCCTTGCTTTCATGGGCGACTTCGGTTCCGCTCTGGTCTTCTTCGTCTGTTTCCTCGTCATTTCCTTCATGCGTTCCGGCTCCATCGCCACCGTGGTGCTCGCCATCTCCTCCGCAGTTATAGCAGGACTGATGGCGGTCAGTGCGCGGCCCTATGTGGCACAGCGTTTTGCAACTTGGGGTCATGCCTGGGAGGACGTTTTTGACAAGGGCTACCAGCAGGTCCGGACAATGTCCGCCGCTGCCGCGGGAGGACTTTTCGGCAAGGGAGCCGGGAGCGGCTGGCTGCAGAGTGTCGTCGCCGCCAACACGGATATGGTTTTCGGTGTGGTGAGCGAGGAGCTTGGTCTGCTTATTGCCTTGAGCGCCGTTCTCGCCATCGCCGCCATAGCGGTGTTTGCCGTGAGGAGTGCGCGGCACTGCCGGAGTGCGTTCTATTCCATCGCCGCCTGCGCCGCGGTGACGATCATGCTCGCGCAGATGGCACTGAACGTATTGGGTTCCATGGATATCCTGCCCTTCACCGGAGTCACGTTTCCCTTCCTGTCCCGGGGCGGCTCTTCTCTGATCTCCTGCTGGATGCTGCTTGCCTATATCAAGGGTTCCGACAACCGCCGCGAGGCGAGCTTTGTGGTACGGAACCCGGAGAACTACACGCGGCCGGAGGATCCACGTCTCAAGGAGGAAAGCACCTCCCGCGAACCGAAACCGGCGGAGGTGAAGAAAGCATGAAAAAGATAACGCGGCGCGCGATCTCCGTTCTGCTCATCATGGCGATCGTGCTCTTCGGGGTCGGCGTGTATGTCGTGAAGCTGCTGGAAAACGGGGCGTCCTGGGCTCTTTACTTCTCAAGACTCAATTCCGGATCAAGCGGTGTGCTCCACGACCGGAACGGCGAACTGCTGGCGGAGTTTTCCCGCAACGGTTCGTTCTATGCCGAAGACGCGCTCACGAGGAAAGCCTGCTTCCACATTCTTGGCGACTACGAGGGCAGGACAGGCTCCGGCCTGATCTCCACCTTTACGGAGGAAATCAAAGAATACAGTATCTTCACCGGTACCACCCATTCGCAGGATTTTGAATTCACCCTCACTCTGGACGCCGCCCTCAACCGTGCTGCTTACGAGGCCATCGGTGAGGACCGGGAGGGTGCGGTGCTCGTATGCAACTACAAAACCGGCGAAATTCTCTGCATGGTCTCCGCTCCGAGCACGGATCCGCTCTACTACGATCCCGATCCGCCGTCCGGTACCTACATCAACAAATGCCTCGGCGCCACATTCGTCCCCGGCTCCGTGTTCAAGCTGGTAACCTCTGCGGCGGCCATTGAGACGGTAAGCAACATCTGGGACCGTCAGTTCTTCTGCGAGGGGGAAGGCGAGATCGCGGGTGTGAAGATTGCCTGTGTCGATCCGCACTGGACCACCAATTTCCGCACCGCCCTGTCCAATTCCTGCAATTACGCCTTTGCGCAGATCGCCGTGACCGTCGGGCAGGACAACATGAAGCGCTATGTGAAGGAATACGGCTTCACCGACCGCCACGAGCTCAACGGCATCCCTACCGCGGCAGGCAATTTTGAGACTGCCTACATGGGCGATCCCGAGCTTGCCTGGGCCGGGATCGGGCAGTGGACCGATCTGATCTGCCCCTATTCCCTTCTCCGCTATGTAAGCGCCATCGCAAACGGCGGCATGCTGATTGAACCGTATATCATAGAAGGAACGGAAACGCAGACGGTGCAGCTGATCACGCCCTCTACAGCTGACACGCTGAGGGATATGATGCGCTTCAATGTAACCGACCGTTACGGTGAGGACCGTTTCCCCGGGCTTATCATGTGCGGAAAGTCCGGCACGGCGGAAGTCGGCGATGGCACCAACAACTCCTGGTTCACAGGATTTCTGGACGATGAAGAGCATCCCTACGCTTTCGTGGTGCTCATAGAAAAAGGCGGCTACGGCCTTGCCGATGCAGGCTCGGTCGCAAATACCGTCATGTATACCGCGGTAAGAAAAAACGCTTCGGAGAAACCATGACAGACATTTCGGTCAGCGCACTCGTAAAATCTTTTGAAATAGGCAGCAATATTCTCGACGGGCTGAGCTTCAGCATCGATTCCGGCGAACATGTCGGGATCCTGGGGCCGAACGGCTGCGGAAAGACCACGCTCTTCCGGATCCTCACGGGGGAGATCGGCTTCGACGAGGGTTCTGTTTCCGTTGCGCCGTCTAAGAGGATGGGCCTTATCTCCCAGATTCCCTCTTACCCGGAAGGCTGCACCGTCGAAGATGTGCTCAGAAGCGCCCAGAAGAGGCTCTACGATATCAGCAGCCGCCTCGACGAACTCAGCACGGAAATGGAGCAGGATGCGTCCCGGAAGCTTATAGACGAATACGACCGCCTTCTTGACGATTTCAGACGGCTGGGCGGCTATGAGATGGACAACGAGCGCAGCCGCGTTGCAAACGGACTGGACATCCCCGAGCCGATGCGCGCCCAGCTTTTCGATACGCTCTCAGGCGGGGAAAAAACAAGGGTGAACCTTGCGCGGCTGATCCTCGAGGATACGGACATCCTTCTCCTGGACGAGCCCACCAACCATCTCGACATGCACGCCACCGAATGGCTGGAGGAATACCTTTCGCACTTCGGCGGCACGGTGCTTACCGTGAGCCATGACCGCTATTTTCTCGACCGGGTGGTGAAGCGCTGCATCGAAATCGTGGACGGCAAAGCCGAATTCTACAGCGGGAACTACAGCTTCTTCGTTGCCGAGCGGCAGCGCCGTTTCGAAGAAAAGCTCAAGCAGTATGAGAAGGATCAGGCCAAGATCGAACAGCTCACCCGCGCCGCAGAGCAGATGCACCTCTGGGCCTTCATGGGCAACGACAAGCTCCACAAGAGGGCTTTCTCGATGGAAAAGCGGATCGAGCGTCTCTCTGCAAGCGAGAAGCCCAAGGAAGCCCGAAAGCTCGAGGTGCGGTTCCGTCAGAAAGAGTTCAGCGGAGACGAGGTGGCTGTTGCGGAGAATATCTCCAAGTCTTTCGGGGGCAGACGCCTTTTCAGTGAGCTGAGTTTCACCGTCACCGGAGGTGAACGGATCGCCGTGATCGGCGATAACGGAACCGGAAAGAGCACCCTCATGAAAATACTCAACAGCGAAGAGCAGCCCGACACGGGTTGGGTCCGCATCGGGCCTTCCGTCCGGAAAGCCTATCTGCCCCAGATCGTGTGCTTCGATGACATATCCCGAAGCCTTTATGACACCATGCTCTACGAATGCAAGGCCCAGCCTCAGCAGGCGCGGGACAGACTCGCCGCCTTCGGCTTCCGGGGAGAGGACGTTTTTCTCCCAGCAGCGGCACTCTCCGGCGGAGAACGCAGCAGGCTGAAGCTGTGCATGCTGATGGGAAGCGAGATCAACCTGCTGATGCTGGACGAGCCCACGAACCACCTGGACATCGCAAGCCGGGAGTGGATTGAGAGCGCATTATCGGATTATTCGGAGACACTGCTGTTCGTCTCCCATGACCGTTTCTTTATTGACCGCTTTGCAACGAGGATCTGGGACTTTCGGGACGGGAATGTGATTGACTTCCGCGGGACTTATTCCGAGTACTGTGAATGGAGGGACCGGCAGGAGGTATTCAGCAAAAATGCCGTCCGTCAGCAGAAAAAGGAGACTCCGCCGAAGCGGGAACCTCGCCGCGGAAACGACAGGGCCATAGAGAAGACTGAGCGCGAGATCGAAAAAGCGGAGAGCCGTCTGGCTCTTCTGGAAAAGGACGCAGAGGAATATGGTTCGGATTATCAGAAGCTGATGCAGATTGAAGAGGCAAGGGCCGCCCTTCAGCAGGAACTCGATGCGCTCTATGAAAAATGGGAGGAACTGAGCTCATGACGGGCGCGCCTCTCCCCCTTTGGTGGCTCTCTCCCTTCCTGTTGCTTGTGACTGCGGTGGTTTTCCGATATTTTATGAAGGGCTATTCCTACATTGCACATCTGCTTACACTGAGCGCCGCACTGCTGGTTTTTTACCGCTTCCTGCCGCAGAGCGGCAGCCGTGTTCTCAGCTGGCTGCTGCTTGCAGGGGCCGTGCTGTTCACAGCCTTCGAGGTTCCGGTGCTCCTCCATGCTCATACGGACAGAGACTGCGGAAGAAAGTATCTGATCGTGCTCGGTGCCGAAGTGATCGGAACGCGGCCATCCCGTTCTCTGCGCTACCGGCTGGAGGCCGCACAAGACTATCTGGGGCGTTTCCCGGAAAGCTTTGCGGTCGTGAGCGGCGGCAGAGGCCGGAACGAGGAGATCAGTGAAGCGCAGTGCATGTTTGAACAGCTCTGCGCCGCAGGCATCTCCCCCGAACGCATCTTCACGGAGGAAAAAGCCGTGTCCACCATGGAAAACCTTTCTCTCTCCTTTGACATCATCCGCTCCCGCGGAGACGATCCGGACGGGAACACGGCCATCCTCTCCAGCTCCTATCACCTCTTCCGGGCAAAAAGAATGGCGCGGACACTGAATGTCCGCGCAGCGGGAGTGGCCTGCTATCCGGGCAACCCGATCCTTGCGGCGAATTTCTTCATTCGCGAGGCCTTCGGGGTGGCCCACCTGCTTCTGTTCAGAAAATAACATACAAAACGGGAGACAGCCGGTTCAACTGTCTCCCGTTTTTTTATTTGTTTTTCAGAATGACGTCGTGGCTGCCGCCCTCCACGATGCTCACCGAGGACACGATCGTAAGCTTGGCGTTCTTGCGTAGATCCGCCAGATTGGTCACACCGCAGTTGCACATGGTGGACTTGATCTTGTGGATGCTCATTTCCACGTTGTCATGCAGAGGACCTGCATAGGTGACATAGGAATCGACACCCTCCTCGAAGCTGAGCCTTCCTTTTCCTCCGAGATCGTAGCGCTGCCAGTTCCTTGCCCTGTTGGAACCCTCGCCCCAGTATTCCTTGACGAAGGTACCGTTGATCATCAGCTTCTGCGTGGGGCTCTCGTCAAATCTGGCAAAATATCTGCCCATCATGAGGAAGTCCGCCCCCATGGCGAGTGCGAGGGTCATGTGGTAGTCGTATACGAGGCCGCCGTCCGAGCAGACGGGGACGTATACGCCGGTTTTCTCAAAGTACTCGTCTCTCGCGGCAACCACTTCGATGAGCGCGGAAGCCTGACCGCGTCCGATGCCCTTGGTCTCTCTCGTGATGCAGATGCTTCCGCCGCCGATTCCGACCTTGACGAAGTCCGCTCCTGCTTCCGCAAGGAAGAGAAAGCCGTCTTTATCAACTACGTTTCCGGCACCGACCTTCACGCTGTCCCCATAGCGGCCGCGGATGAATTCGAGGGTCTTCTGCTGACGCCAGGTATATCCGTCCGAGGAATCGATGCACAGCACATCCACTCCGGCGTCCACGAGCGCCGGAACACGCTGTTCGTAGTCTCTGGTGTTGATGCCGGCACCTACCATATATCTCTTTTTCTCATCGAGGATCTCATTGGGATTGGCCTTGTGCTCGGAATAGTCTTTGCGGAATACGAAGCTGACGAGTCTTCCCTCCTTATCCACGATGGGAAGGGAATTGAGCTTGTGATCCCAGATG
>JAEEGL015293566.1_pt1 | contig 15403 bp, 12 predicted proteins | sample 9134231 | NCBI WGS metagenome assembly JAEEGL01 (sample SAMN16246548, study PRJNA631951) | gut metagenome | biome: gut microbiome; feature: rumen; material: fiber-attached | host: Bos | place: Iran: Karaj | collected 2018-10 | reverse complement strand
ATTGCTTTCAAATTCCGAAGATGGATTCTCATGGACTTGGATACCTGGGATATCTTTCAACATCTCGGCATATAAAGAAGCCATCCGGCGATGATGGGCGATATGTTCGTCAAGAACGAACATTTGTCCGCGTCCGATTCCGGCACAGACATTTGACATCCGGTAATTGTAGCCCAATATTTCGTGATGATAGTACGCCCTGCTTTCCCGCGCCTGCGTTGCAAGCTTGAGCATCTGTTTCTTCGTTTCAAGATCGGGGCAGATGAGTGCGCCACCGCCTGAGGTGGTAATCATCTTGTTCCCATTGAAACTCAGCACACCGAAGCGTCCGAAAGTACCCAGATGCCTGCCATTAAAACAACTACCCAACGCCTCCGCACTATCCTCGACAATCGGAATACCGTACCTGTTGGCAATAGCGAGAATCCTGTCGATCTGATAAGGCATCCCATAGAGCGATACCGGAACGATGGCTTTGGGCAATTTTCCGGTTTTTGCCAAACGATCTGCTATTGCTTCTTCCAGCAAATCCGGGTCCATATTCCAAGTTTCTGGTTCGCTATCAACCAATACGGGTTTTGCACCAAGATAGACGATCGGGTTGATCGATGCACAGAAAGTAAAGCTTTGCGCAATCACTTCGTCGCCAGGCTTTACCTCACAACCGATAAGACCCAGATGGATGGCAGCAGTGCCCGATGAAAGGGCAAGGACTTCCTTCCCTTCTCCGACAAAGTTTTTGAGATCTTCTTCGAATGCATCGACATTGGGACCCAAGGGCGCTACCCAGTCGTCTGAAAAAGCCTGGTTAACAAAATCGATTTCTTTTCCGCCCATATGGGCGAGATTAAGATATATCTTTTTCATTCAATGAACCTTTTCAAAATGACTTAACGGAATAAGATTTGCTTTCTTGGCCCTTATTTAAAACAAACCGAACCAGCAAGAAGTTAACGGGAACAGCAATCGCATAAACAGGAATAGGGGCAAAGTTGCTTTTGATGCCTATCCTTACAAACAAGTTTAAAAGCAAGGACTGAAATCCTAAATTAAACGCATGAGCCCCTAAGAAACCTAACCCCGTGCGATAATTTACTTTTTTCCTGAAAGTAAAAAAAGACGATAGAAAATAGTTGGCGATAAAACTTATGCCATAGCCTATTACATAAGCTATGCTATAATTCAAAAAAAGACTCAACAATAAATAAATCCCATAATGAATTAATGTAGCAGCAACACCGACCAAACAAAAACGAAGTATTTCAGCGAACGTCTTATTCCCATAGAAACGAACAATGAGTGCTTTTATTCTATTCCCTTTATATAATTGGTAATAATATCCGTAAGGTGCCTCAAGTGGCCCTATAGCGGAAGTAGATTCGTATACTTCAAGAAAACAAGCACGTTTATCAAAGTGAATACACAAATCCAAAATGAGTTTTCCATATGATAAGGCAAGCTTGTCCTGGAAGACAGCATCGTTTAGCCCCATTGAGGAAAGTATATCCTTACGTATTTGCCAATATCCTAAATAGCGGTCATATGAAGACTCAAAATCCTTACCCTGATTAGTAAAAGAATTAGGATTAATTCGATACTCCATCAAAGGCTCATCGATGAAACCTGCTTTATTATGCCATGCTGCAGGCATAAGTATCTGGAGGTTTTGGCCATATTTGGACGGGGGTATCCGATGATTCGGATAGATACGCCACAATGCCGTAGATCGAATCAAATAACTCCCCGCCCAGTTATTCGTTCGTCCTAAAAGTAGATCCTCAAAAATATCTTCATTCGATTTCTCAGAAGATTCTGTCACAAACAGAACTATATTTCGTCCATCCCCATAGACTTTATACCCGTTAGTCCGGACAAGGGCATACTCAGGATGGTTCTCCAAGAACATGACTCTTTTTTGTATCGAATCGGGAAAAAGATAGTCATCAATATCGAAACATGAGATGTATTCTCCTTCAGCAAAAAGAAGACCATTCGAACAAGCATATCCGGCCCCTTGGTTTGTCTGCCTTAAACAAATGAAATCCATCCCTTCTACATTGAAACTATTTTTATATTTTTCAGCTCGTTTATACGACCCGTCTGTCGAACCGTCATCAATAAAAATAATTTGCAGTTTCTTATATTTTTGTGATAAAAGACTGTTAAAACAGGACGAAATGAATCGCGAGCCATTGTAGCAACAAACCAAAACCGAAACGACGCCCCTTTTCATAACAAACAATGGTCTAATGGCTTTAAATATTCCGTCAAGAAACAATCATATCGATTTCTTATTTGATTTTCATTATGCATTATCCATAGAAATGCGTTTGTAAGATCTCTGTCCTGTTTCATTTCTTTAACCGGAATCACGAAACCCTTATTTGAGCCAAATAAATCACGTGCTATGCCTAAAGACTTGATGGAGTACCCAACCACCAAAGTAGGAACGCCTGTACTATAAGCGGCAATGGAAGCATGCGTTCGTGCCGCGACCATGAAACGGCATCGGGAAATAAAGCCCTTTAGCGAGGCTGCATCCTGATCTTCAATCATCACAATCCGATCCTGTTCAGGAAATAAATCATAAAGATACCTCATCGGTTCTTGGTCGTTATTACTTCCCCATATAACATGCGGAATCAGCGCGATATTCATGGATGTATTCTCCAAAATAAACTTGATCAAAGTGGCATAATTGCGTAACACGACTTCAGGCTCAACCCCTTCTCTAATAATAAGAGGACTGATATTTATACCAACTGTATCATTGTCTATAAACCCGGGAGGAAGGGGGTGTAATGTACGGCTTATTCCAAATGCGGGGTCTGGAGCAAACTCAAGATTCTTGAAACCAACTTGTTGAAAGGCTTCATATGTCATAGTTTCTCGGCAAATGATTCTGTCATATTGCCTCATATCCTCTACTGTTTGCTTATCAAGAAAGCTTAAATCAACAGAACATCCCATTAAAACAGTTTTAGCACCAGCTTTCGCAGCCATCTGCCTCATTACACTCATTTCAAGCGCCAATCCGGGATAACAATAGTTGTCCCCACCTATTGACAAGGCAACATCGCATTCTTTAATTTTATTAGGAAAATAACGATATAACTTTTGATAGTAGTATTTATCAGAATTCCTTGTGAGCAATGCGTTAATTTTATATGGAATATTTGGGCGAAAAGAATCTGTGGCATCGACGATCGTTAATATATTACTTATGCCATACTTAATATCTTCGTCTATGCGTTTACTGAGCAACATGTCTTCTTTCCTTAATGCCAGCCATTTAACTAGACCCCTCACAATGGCTTCGCATCCGTGGTTTCCACTTCCGCCATGGCCGTATAATGCTACCTTTTGCATTTCTTCAATAGTGTCTGTGTCATACGGATTCTCACCCCACGTGCAAATACTTTCAACATAATCCACCAAAGAGGCCCACTAAAGTGGCACAAAGCATTTAACTCATTATCATTTCTAATTTTGGTTATCCGTGATGGAATACTGAAAATATCTTCCGGCTGCGAATTATAAACCGCTGCTTTGGCAAAATTAGTCACAAGACAAGTATAATAATCATTGTCATCTGCAGTCATATAGCCTGAACAAAAACGCTTCATTTCTCTTTGAACATCAATCAGGGAGAAAAAATCAGTATCGGAGCGATAAATAGCCGTTCCGCTCGTATATCGAATATAGTGGTATCCCGTATAATTAATAAAATAAAATGAGTCGCTGTTTTTATAACAATTCATAAAAAAGACCATGTCTTCTGCTTGATGCAGATGCAAATTAAATAAAATGCCCTGTTCAATCACAAATAACCTTCTCACTGCTTTACTGGCAACAAAACCAAACAAGCCGCTTTTTCTTTGAATTTCATAAAAAGATCTGAGCAGAATATCTTTAGACACATTTCCAGAAAAAGGAAACGACAATTGATGACTCCTTCCGTCTTTATCTTCTTTTATGAGTCCAGTAAAATAAATGTCGATGCTCGCGTTGCAAGAGAGGATGGCTTTAGCAAAAACCAACAAATAGTCTTTTTCAATGTAATCATCCGAATCAAGAAAAACGAGATAATCTCCACATGCTTCACATATACCCATATTACGTGTATAAGAAACACCTTTATTCTTCTGGTGGCTATATACCTTTACTCTCGTATCTATTATAGATTGTGCGATGGCAAGACTTCCATCCTTCGACCCATCATCAAGAAGTAATAATTCCCAGTCTTCAAAAGACTGGTATAAAACAGATTCGATGCTTTTACGCAAAGTTTCTGCTCTATTGTAAAACGGGACGATAACGGAAAAAAGCGGCATAGGATATTATTTGTAATATGCTCTCATCACAATTCTATGAAATGGCTTCCCAATCATTAATGCCCACAAAAAAGGTCTATATTTCATGGACAACTTAGAATTGTGAAGTATTTGTTTCCTATATTTAAAAACAAAATTTCGCATATCATCGTATTGATTCAAAAAAACCGCATTGAGCACACACAAACCGGTTAACTTGATAATACTAGCTGTAAGATTAAATAAAGCTAAAGATTCCCACTTCGGGAACCTCTTAAGGCAATATGCCCACACTTCTTGTCCGTTTAAATATTCATCAAATGAATGCTCATTTAATGATGAATTCGTTATACTTCCATAACGAATAATATAGCAATATAACGGATCGGCCGTGTATGCAATCTGGGGACACTGTTCGAAAATATAGATTAGTATAGCGTAATCTTCATTATTCCTACCTATCGGAAACCGGATTCCATCAAATAACGACCTTTGATACAATTTTCCCCAAGCACTAACCCATTCTCCTTTCAAGAAACGAGGAATAACTTCATCTTGCGTAAATATTTTATAGGTCCCTTTATTTGATACAAACAACTCTTTCCCCTTAACTCGCTGGTTTTCACACATGACCAATTTACAACCGCTAGTCGTTGCAATGTCAAGCATCGTTTCCACAAAGTGAGGTAGAATCCAATCATCACTATCGACAAAAGAAAGAAATTCTCCCGTAGCATATTCAATCCCAACATTCCTTGCCGCAGATAATCCTGCATTCACTTGGTGAATAACCCGAATCCTATTGTCTCTCCTTGCCATATGGTCACAAATTTCAGAACTACCATCATTGCTTCCGTCATCAACGAGGATAATCTCTATATCTTTGTGTGTCTGGTGACATATACTTTCAACACATCGCTCGAGGTATGGAGCGACATTGAAGACAGGAACAATTAGTGAAACAAGATTATTCAGTCTATTATCCAATACTACTGATGCGATAAAACAATTACAATTTTTTGATTATCATCATCACAAGATATGCTATCAATTGAGATGACTTTAATTCTATTAATATCCATTCCATTTTTAGGAAGAATCATATATGGCTTTCCCTCGCTCTCAATGCCATAGCAAGGGACTGTACATATCCCTTTATCTATTGTGTTCATCAAATATCTCACGATTCGTTGCCTAAATCTAAGAGATTCAGTGTCAGAAAGATATTGATATGTAGCATAAACTCTTTGAGAAGGAATGTGATTTATCGGCACAATCCAATAACTGGAGTAATCATATAATCGATACTCTGACGCACCCCAAGAAGGAACTGTAATCAATGAATCCACCGCCGGATTTGAAACAAATTCCAACAAATCCGTAGGAAGCGCCTGAATATATTTTTTATTATAATAGAACGCCTCAACACGATTATGAAAAGCATTTCGATCGGCAGACAAAGAAGTTACATACACATAGCGGCTATTCTTGTCAAATTCTTGAGCTTGAACAACACACTCAGTAGGAGATTGCCGAATTTCATTATATATACACTTATTGAAATCGAAGTAAGCATGCGTTGCTTGCATCGCCTTTGCAGAAGGGATTAAACACAAAAAAACCACAATTGTTGGAATAAGCCAGTGGGGTTGCCTTCCGACGAAAAAAGGCCTTAAACACCTCAGTAAAACAATCATACATAAGGCGCTTACACCAAAATAAACGCGAATTTCCTCGTAGCCGAGTAAAAAGAGAAAAAAAGTAAAAGACAGTAATAGCAAAACCATTATGTTCCGCTTAATTAACTCTATCTTGTTGTTGCTTCTAATTAAAACCACCATCAAAACAATGACGGTAATCAAAGGGAGAATACAACTAACATAACCCCAAACGAGTGCGTAAAATCGATGAAATAACGACTGAATTACATCAGATGGCAAAGCCGAGGCCTGTTCTGCAAGCACTCTTACATAAGTTCCAGGACTAACAACAATCAAACCTGCACCTGTGGCATATCCGGCGAAAGAACTTATAACCCCTCCTTTGAACTTTTCCCGGTTGAGAACAAAAAAAAGAAGCAAACCAACAGTAAAGGGAACGGACACACTTTCATTAGACCATCCGACCATCAAACACGCAAGAAAAGCAACAATGTGACCAAAGATAGAAAGCCTCTTATCTTTCCCATTCAGAAGCCATTGAATGTATAGGAAAGATAGTGTAGTAGACCATAAATAATTAAGGCTACCCGCCATCCATAACATCGTTTGTCCCGGAAAGGGGAGAAGAGAGAGCGAGAGAAGAAAAACTATTGCCAGTATCAATACCGATTTCCTCCATCCGGATAGAGTAACTGCAGAGTGTAAAAATAAAACATAAATGATTGCATTACAGACATTAAAACACCCTTTTCCCGCAAATGAACAAAAATACTGTAGCAAAAGATGTGATGAGAATCTTCCATTCACCGAAAGGTAATGATTCCACATACTCTTGACCATTTGCCAAAATTCAGTCACCCATATATCAGTAGGACGTACAATAGAACTATTATTATCGTAATAGAAACAATACGCATAATCATCATGTTGAAATGGAGTATAAAGGTTTAGTATAAAAAAAACCAAACCAGCAACAATCAGCATAAACCAATACCCAAAAAGATTCTTCTTCAAAATACAGTGGCCTATGCTAAAATGTATATATCTATGAATTTCATTTTCTCAACAACCCATAGGAAGGTATTTCTTTATCTGTCTTTTTCTGCGTATCCCTAAAACAAGGCCGACAGGTAAAGACAATAATGTAAAAAATAGATTATTTGATTTCCGTAAATATGAGCAATTTCCTGAAGCTAAACATAATGCTGTCATCTGCATTGCATTATAGAATCGATCTCTAAAGCTGGAAGGAAGTCGCAAGTTCTGGTTGTGCATCATAGCATAACCCATCGGATTCTTCCAAACCTTAGAATTATCTTTAGTAAGCCCATTAGGAAGATATTCACAAATGTAGAGCATAGAAGCACGCCATCGCCATTGATATCCTAAAAGAGACATCTCGTTATAATTCAACTGAGGTGGTGCATACTTTTCTGTTGGCCAACATTGAAATGGATATTGTCGTAGTAATTCTGTTCGTGTTACCTCAAAACAATCCATATCCAAGTTGTATTTTTTTCTTTCGATATTACTAGCATCAATAAAACCCTTATTAGAATCAATTACTGGAACTTGGTTTTTCATATAAGAGCCATCAAGGTGACATCTCGTAACTCCTATACCCGCCATTTTCGAATTACCTGAAATATCCTCAATCCATGGAATAAGCGTTTCTATCGTTGTCGGAATAATCCAATCATCTGAATCTAACATCATAAACCATGAACAATTTGCTCGACTAACCCCATCGTTAAGAGCCCTTGGAAAGCCGACATGAGGTAATCGGCTATAAATCAGATTAAAACCATTATTATCCGAAAGCCACCCTTCGACTAGAAGCTCTGTACCATCCGTTGAACCATCATCTGTAATAATCCATTCGAAATCCTTGCATGTCTGCGCACATAAAGATTCATATACCCTTCCCAAAACAGAATACCTATTATATGTTGTAGTATGTATGGTAATGGTTGGCATATTCAAATATGTATAATTATAATTCTTTCTGTATCCGTCTAGAATAACTGTCTGAAAACGGCCTCGTCATTCAGCGAGGTAACTAAACCCTTCTGTCGGAGGCTTATGACCGTTGGTAAAGATTGGTCAACTATTTAAAGTGGATTCCTGAAATAAAACACCAGATTTACTCAATAACGACCACGAGAATCGATCTCGAGTCAACAGTTTCAATACTCTTATGACATAAGGATATTTAATATTTACATAATAAGCAAATCTTTGAGTTGAATTGAAATGTGGGTCGTGAAAAAAAAGTTTATGTACTCCTTTTTCATATTGTTTACATTTGATGATATTTGCTTGTCTCTCTGCTGAATTCCATGTCATTCCGATTAAAAAAATCATTTTCTCATATAGCTTTTTTAAAAGAATATGCTGGTAATTAACATATTCCATAGGCAAACTTAATATATTATTATATAATAAGTCTATGGAACACTTGGCCCCTACTATCTTTGTGCCTGGCTTATGAAGAGTAGAGTTTTCTCTCTGTACATAATAATATAGCGTTTGCTTTATCCAAATTGCTTTTTTAATATTTAAAAAAGAACGAAAACTAAAATCAACATCTTCTGATATCTCATAATCATACGACCATATATCCGCTATTACCTTATGCCTATATAATTTATTCCAAAGCATTGTCCAAATAAAGAATCTTTCCATTAAATCATCTTGCGTCAGAGATACACACTCTCCGATACACTTTGTCTCATCAATCGTCTCATCAGAAATATTTGTTTCTTTGAAATCAATTATCGCCATGTCATAGCCACTATCTCGATTAATCGCTTCATACATACACTTAATAGCGTCTAGATGGAGATAATCATCTCCATCAACGAAGATTATAAATTCCCCGTGTGCATTAGCTTTTCCCGTATTTCTCGCAGCCCCTTGATGCAGATTCTTATTATGATGAAAAACAACAACTCTAGAATCTTTGGCAGCAAAATTATCACATATTATACCTGACCTATCTGTAGACCCATCATCAACTAAAATAATTTCCAATTTCTTATACGATTGTCTGATTATCGTTTCCAAACAATTAGGAAGAAATTTCTCGATATTATATACTGGAACTATAACGCTAACCAATCCTAAATCATACATACTACCTTACTTCGTTAAAAATTTGTTTCGCCAAGCCTTGTAAAGTCCCCTAAACAGTCACAGTGAGAATCTGGTATGGGCAGGCAGTTTGATTTTTGTTATTGTTTCCCATTATCACATTCTCAAAGCATCTAAGCTACGCCAAAATGATGATGGATGTCATTATTAAAAACTTTTGGAAAAGACATATTGGAAGAACTTATACCCTATCTTTCGAGGCATCAATCTGTGAAAATGAATAAGGCACATCTTCCAGTTCTTCGACATTGCCCATATTTGAAAGATATTCCAGAAATACTCTCGCCTAAGTGTCGTATAAAATGAATATGCTAGATATGGTTCTTTTTTTAAATAAGGTATTTGATAAATACGTTTGATTTGTCTGATTATATATTCATATACATATTTATCATTCCATAGATGAGTGATTTTTGCATATCGAATCATTTCTGAAAAAACTTTACAGTAGTGAGGATACCTTATTGACAGAGGTTTTGCCATAATGCCATTGGGATTATGGTAATAATGATAAGTTATATCTTCACATATAGATATCCGCCTACTATGACAAGCAACCATAAAACTCCATAAATCATCTTCGTGAATAAGACCCTCTTTGAAACGAAGTTTATTATTCTTTATAAAAATATATTTATAAAGTTTATTATATGCCATTGGGGCTCTTATGAATTGTTTCATCAAGTCCAAATCATTTGCATAAATTCCACTTGCGATATTAGGGCGGATGTTTGAATTATTTGAATCTTTTAATTTACCCCATGCCCAATCAATTCCTTCTTCTTTGTTGATGGCATCAACCAAACTTTTAATACAATTAGGATAAATATCGTCATCACTGTCCAAAAAGAATATATATTCTCCATTTGCAGCATCCATCCCTGTGTTTCTGGCAGCAGAAAGGCCTCTATTTTGTTCGTGGTGGAAGATCTTGAATTGGATGGATCCACAATACTTATCAATCATTCGCTGACACTTCTCAATGCTGTCATCAGGAGTGCAATCATCAACCAAAATACATTCTATATCTTGGTAACTCTGTTCCATAACAGAATGTAGACACCTCTCAACATAGTCCGAAACATTGTAGATGGGGATAATGATGGATACCTTCATTTTCTTCTCGCCTAACAACACAATAGTCTATCTTTCCTATTAAATCAACTAAACATCTCTGATCAACTCTAAACAAGATTGTTTTGTGAATATACCGTACACGTTACAATATGGGTGAATTTCTATCTGAGTTCCTTTTACTCTCATTATAGGGAAAAAATCGTTTATTTTGTCTTTGTGTTTCGATTGCTCTCTAAGTATAAATTCGACCTCGCACTTAATGAATGGAACTTTTAATTTAGCAATTTGGTGATAGTCTGGCTTGTAAATTAACAGCGAAGAATTTAATAGAAAGATATCTTTTCTATACAATCGGAAATAGATTTTAGCAAAATATTTGTTTCTAAAAGCAATTTTCCGACATAATGATGCTAATTTGATTCTAATAAACGATATACAATAATGAGGTTGTTTATTGGGTGCTTTTACATTCTTCCTTTTTTCTTTCTGTGTATTATCTAACCACGAGCCCTCAAAATGGTGAATGGAATAGCTATTATTTGTTAATAATAGCTCTTTGGTTTTCCAATTTTTGGGACTAAACCAATCCCAAGGGAAAACATTGATCACATTCTCACTTCTATCAAACTGCTCCTTACTTGTGATACAATGATAAGTATATCTTGCCTCAATACATTTACGAAAGGTAAAAGGTAATGGTAACGTATTGTAAGAACCATCTGAATTGATAAAATCTTTATCCTTAAAGCTATCAAAAATGTCCCTTATCAATACGTTTCCCTTTTCACAGCCAATGGTTGCAGTTTCTATTCCTGACGGTGTGTTTTCTTGACCAATAAAGTATGGCAAGTCAAGTAGATCATCAAATGATCTCAACACCTCAACATCACTATCAAGATAGATACCTCCATACTTGTATAGTGCGTATAAACGAATATAATCTGCCGCAAAAGCATACTTGTGAGCATCAAATGCCTGATCAACCCATTTTGATTTTCCCCTCGGAAAACGTTGGAAATTCCATAGAAATAACTTATAGTCTGGAAGGTATCTCTTCCAAGAATCTATGCACCTCTGTATCGATTCAGGGTATGGATCACTACTTAACCAGCAATAGTGTATTATCTTTGGAATCATCTATGAATATAGCATTTATATTATCAAATACTTGTTTACGCAATTTAATTAAACGATTCTTGCAAAAATTAAAATGATTAAGCTTTGTTATTTCATCTTCCCAATTTATAGTATGCATCTGACAAACTTCATATATTGCAGAACTCCCTCTTGCATACTCAACAAATTCATTAACTTTGTTATCCCAGGACAAAGCTAATGTCGGGATTTCATATCCGTACGCAATAATCAACGAATGAAGTCTTGAAGAAATAATATACTTAAAATTTTTATAAAAATTTAAAAGTTCCGCATCTTTTGTAGGCCTGTCAAGCAATAACACTCTATCTGATTTAGAAAAAAAAGAATAGATTTCTTTTGCAACAGAATAATCTCCCCTATCTCCATTTGTGAAAAGTGCAACTTTAATTCCAATATGCGTTAAAGTATGTATACATCTTTGACACTCACGAATATAATAATCTTTTGATACATAAAAATGATTACTGGAGATATTATCTGGAGAAATAACGCCTAAACCGATGTATTTTCCCCCATTCTCAATGTCTCCATAAACATAAGGGCAACATATTGCAATATCAGGGATAAATTGACATCTCGGATCAATCTTTGCAGAAAAATAAAGAATACCGTCTCGTAATTTAAGATCCTTATTTTTAACCTTTAACAATGTACTCTTTATTCGGTTTTCATTTCTAAGAGAAAGATCTCCCATCCCTAACCCACAAAAATGTAATTTTGCTTCTTTAATTCTACAAACATCTATTATTGCCACCAATGCATCCGCAAAAAAATCTTGAACTAAAGCGCCACCAACAAAACATACATGAGTATTATATTCAATTACTTTATAATAATAAACAAATGTATACAAATATAAATATTGTTTGTTTAAGTAAGAGTTAGAAAATAAATTGTTTAATTTCTTTCCTATAATAGATTCTGGACGCTTCGCAATTGATATGTCAAAAAGAGGAATATTTAGTGAAGGATAGTATTTAGTAATAAGCGTTTCTGCAACTCTACAAATTACAGAATCACCTAAGTTTTCGGATTTTTTCTCTCCAATGAGAACAACTTTTTTATTCAACTTCGCATTCTATATATTTACCTCCCCTATGAATCCCTCTAAACCATTGGGAATCAGAAGCGTATTCAACAAGAGGGTTTCGTTTTAAATACTTGATTTCAAATGAAAGAACATCTGTCGTTGCATCAAAATTCATCACATATGAAGAATAGTCTCTCTGTCCAACAGAAAATCTCAACTTATATCTTCCTCTGAACAATCCCAATTCTCTCATCTTTAATCTAACTATATATTCATCTTTATCCTGGGGTATTTCAATGGGATTAGAAAAAAATGTTTCTATTCGAACATCTGCTTCATCATATATAAAAACAGAATATTGTGCTACCTTATATGAACCAAAATTCTTTTTTAACAGAAGTTCCACTCCTATATCGTCATCCGACGCACATTCATAAGGATTACATAATAATTTTGCCTCTATAATCTCAACTTGTCTATTCCCAATCAAATGATTCCCCGAGGATAATTTATGATATTGGACCAATTCCACAATATTATTCCCAATGTAGTAATCAATACACTGATCTGCGGTCCCTATTAAATCTACTATTCCATTTTTAAGTACCAATCCTGATTGACAAAGAATATGTACGGAATTCAAATTATGACTGACAAAGAGTACTGTGTGTCCTCCTACCTGGCTTACGTCTTTCATCTTGCCAATAGCTTTTTTCTGGAATTCAGCATCACCAACGGCAAGAACTTCATCGACGACAAGGATTTCCGGCTCAAGAAAAGCAGCTACAGCGAAACCAAGGCGAACCGTCATACCGCTAGAATAACGCTTGACCGGGGTATCAAGATAGCGGGCGACGCCAGCAAAATCCACAATTTCGTCAAGTTTGCGCGTAATCTCAGCGCGGGTCATGCCCATGATGGCGCCGTTCATGTAGATGTTTTCGCGACCTGTCATTTCGGGATGAAAACCGGTGCCAACCTCAAGCAATGAAGCGATGCGGCCCCGGGCGCGAATTTCACCAGTCGTTGGGGCTGTAACACGAGATAGGAGTTTAAGCAGCGTGGATTTCCCAGCACCGTTCTTACCGATGACGCCCACCACTTCGCCCTGCTTCACATCGAAAGTAATATCGCGCAATGCCCAAACGAAATCGGAATTGCCTCGATGCGCCCGGTCGTTGGTTTCTCCAACCTTCAGGTACGGGTCTTCTTTGCGCAGAATCCGGGTCTGCCACCAGCGGTTTAGGTCGTGCGAAAGCGTTCCCGTTCCGACCGTACCCAGATGGTAAAGTTTTCCTACGTGGTCAAATTCTATTGCGTTCATCTAATAAGCTGTTTCAATCCAATCTCCCTGTCACAAATCATTACCATCCACATGATAAGACTAATTTATATGATCCAGCCTTTTTTCAGCAACGATATATACAGGCCGTTGTTTGCTCTCATTAAAGATTCTACCCACATACTCACCGATTATTCCCAAAGAAAAGAGCTGCATCCCTCCTAAAAACAGAATCACCACAATCAAAGTAGGAAACCCTTGTACGACATCTCCAAAAAGAAGTGTCTTAATGAAGAAATATAACATGTACACAATGGCCGAAATAGAGGAAAATAATCCCAGAACCGTAGAGATGCGTAGAGGAACTATAGAAAACGAAGTAATCCCATCTAATGCCAAGTTCGCGAGTTTCAAAAAATTCCAAGAAGAATGCCCCTGAGTTCTATCGTGAATTTTATATGTTATTTCTTTTTTTTTAAAACCAATCCAACAAAACAGTCCTTTTGTATATCTCTGTGATTCTCTTAATTGACATAAGGCATCTATGCACTGGCGATCAAGAAGCCTGAAATCACCAACATTCTGAAGAATCTCAATATTAGACATCTTGGCAAGGAGGCGATAATAAAGCATCGACAACTTACGCCTTATAGCAGACTCTTTACCTCGTGCGTCTCGCTTGGCATAAACATCCTGATAACCATTTTCCCACTCTTGTAGCATTTCGGGAATCACAGAAGGAGGATTCTGCAAATCTGCGTCCACGATAATAACACAATCTCCCCGCGTATGGTCAAAACCGGCAAGCATTGCGCTTTCTTTCCCAAAATTACGAGACAAGCTGATGTAATTAACCCTTTGGTCCTGTTGGAATAGTTGTTTGATAACAGCAAGTGTATTATCAGAACTTCCGTCATCCACAAATAGCAACTGCCAGTCATATTGATCGTGCGACTGCATCAATTTGGACATTTCTTCATATAGAAGAGGCAGCGAATCCTGTTCATTGTATGCAGGAACCAAAACAGTTACCAATTTCTTCTTTTGCTCCATTTTATACTTATACTGTATCCATGAAATTGCGCTCCACGCGGGTGAAGACGATGACCGAAACGAAGAGCATGACCAGCATGAAGACTGTGCTGTAGAGCAGGCCGCCCCAGGAGAAGGAGCCGCAGCCCAGACAGCCGTATTTGAAAGCTTCAAATATCGGCGTCAGCGGATTGAGCTCCAGCGCCCAGCGGAACTTCTCGCCGGCCGCGCTGAGCGGGTAAATGATTGGCGTGGCGTACATAAACAGCTGCAAGCCGAACGCTATCAGGAACTTCATGTCGCGATACTTGGACGTGAGGGATGAGACGATCAGACCCCAGGATAGCGCATGGAAAGCCAGCAGGAAAATATAGAAGGGGAAGAGCAGCAAAGTGACGTTAAGTTGAACGGGATATCCCGCGATGGCATAACAAGCATATACGAGGATGAAGAGTATCAGTTGGATGAGCAGTTTCACCAGATTGGAACTCAGCCCGGCAAGCGGCACCACCAGGCGCGGGAAATACACTTTCCCGAACACCGAGGCATTGCTGGAAAACACATTCGACGAAGCATTGAACGAGTCGCTGAAATAATTCCAGAGCATGATGCCCGACAGATAGAAGAGCGGCTGCGGCGCCCCGTCGGTGGAGATGCCGGCCAGGCCACCAAACACGAACATGTACATCAGTGTCGT
>JAEEGL014738499.1_pt1 | contig 15403 bp, 12 predicted proteins | sample 9134231 | NCBI WGS metagenome assembly JAEEGL01 (sample SAMN16246548, study PRJNA631951) | gut metagenome | biome: gut microbiome; feature: rumen; material: fiber-attached | host: Bos | place: Iran: Karaj | collected 2018-10 | reverse complement strand
TTCTTTTCTTTCAATCTTGTGGACAAGCTGCTCTGTCTGGATGATGACATGGAGCTGTCTGCGCTCAAATCGACTGCGGACATTAAGAAGCTGGTGACGGCAGAGATACCGATCGATGTGGAAGCAAAAGGCAAGCAGAGTTTCCAAACGAAACTGTACGCAAGGTTCATCGCATTCGGAAACGGTTCTCCCCGTGCGCTCTATGACAAGTCTGACGGTTTCGCAAGACGATTACTGATTCTGACAACCAGGCCGAAGCCGGAAGGACGAAGGGATGATCCGTTTCTCGCTGAGAAATTAAAGACAGAGAAAGACGCAATCTTTCGATGGATGTTTGACGGCTTGCAGAGACTGTTGCAAAACAACTATCAGTTTACGATCTCCGAACGCACGCGCAGAAATAATCGCGAGGCTGTCTCGGAGAACTGCAATGTATTTGATTTTATGGCAGATGAAGGAGCTGTAGTATATGGTGAAAGTTACAGCGTGACCTGTTCAGATTTTTGCGCTATATATGAGTGGTGGTGCAGGGACAATGCGCTGACTGCTCTGAAACGCGACTCGTTTATATCTATACTGAAAACAAATGAACCGAAGTTTGGCATCAGTTATGATTTCAATGTGCTGAACGATAAGGGAAAACGGGTTCGCGGATTCAAAGGCGTAAAAACTTGTTATAAGGTGAGGGCGAGTATAGCCGTGTAAGCGTGTAAATGGCTTCAATCCAGGATAATCGGCGTGTAAGACAACGTGTAATACACGCGGTTAACACAGTGTTTTACACGCTGCGAGTTTCGCAGTCAGGCGGAATACACGCCTACACGCTGAAAGGTCACTTGCTTCTTATAAAAAAGGGGCTTTACTTTTTTGAGAATATGGTGTATACTAAGACCGAGGGTTATGGTATACACCTGTTTGAAAGGAGTATACTATGGCAACATCGCAAAAGCTGCCTTCCGGAAACTGGAGAGCACAGTTCTTTATTGTTGACAAAGATGGGACACGAAAAAGAAAGTCTGTAACTGCACCCACTCGCTGGCAAGCTGAAAAATTGGCTGCAGAGTATGCTGAGAATGCAATGGAAGTAATGAATATCTTTACGGTTGCTCAGGCATTGCGCGGCTATATTGATTTGAAACGTAATGTTCTTTCACCTGCTACTATTTGTGGCTATGAGGTCATTGAAAGGAACCGTTTGCAATCTATCATGAATATTGACATTCATAAGTTGACTAGTCTTGACATGCAAAAGGCGATCAACGAGGATGCATTAACGGTTGGGCGAAAGACAATTGCCGAAGCCAAAAACCTGATTGTTACAGCACTGAAGCTTTATGGCGTTCGACTTGAACTGAATGTAACGCTTCCGCCTAAGAAACCAGTTATTAAAGAATTGCCGACAGTTGCGCAGGTCATAGAGATGCTTCGCGGTACTGATATTGAACTGCCGTGTATGCTAGCGCTTTGGCTATCTTTGAGAATGAGTGAGGTTCGCGGGCTGCAGTTCAGAGATCTGAAAGATGGAGTACTGACTATCAGACGCAGCATGCTCTATATCAATGGCAAGAATGTCCTTCGTGATGTCAACAAGACTTACTCTTCTACGCGCAGATTATTTGTTCCGGCGTATCTGTTGCAACTGATTCAGAGTGTTCCGCATACGAGTGATGAGGATTTTATTGTAACGGCTAATTACCAGCTGATTCTCAAACATCTCAGAAAGCTGGCAAGATCAAACGGATATCAACTAACGTTCCATGATCTGCGGCACTTGAATGCGTCAGTAATGCTCGCTCTTGGAATCCCGGATAAGTACGCCATGGAGCGCGGTGGATGGTCTACCAACACGACACTCAAGAATGTTTATCAGCATACGTTTACGGAAGAACGCAGACGTGTTGATGAACAGATTGACGGATTTTTCAATACGGTATTGGGGGTGTAACGCACCCCTTGTCCTTAGGACATTTCAGCCAAAATGAAGGGGTTAGGAGGCCGTGTGCACATGAAGCTGCACACAAAGTACTTCTAAAACTCGAAAAGAACGAAAATACGACATTTTAGAAAAAGACACTTTCTTCGAGTCCCCTTGTCTCCATAATCATAAAATGCCCTGAATGCGAGGATATCCTGCATTCAGGGCGTTTTTCTTTTCTCACGGTTTTACAGCGCTTCAAAGAATGCTGTGAACTCCATTTCGCCGGATTCCGGCAGGCGCCTTGCGAAGATTGTGCCGCCGAGTGCCGATGCGATCTGCTGCGAAATATACAGCCCGATGCCGCTGCCCTCGGTATTCTGCGCATTGGAGCCGCGCCAGAAGCTGCCGAAGATGAACGGAAGCTCTGATTCCGGCAGCAGATCGCCGCGGTTCCGGACGATGATCGCAAAGCCCTCATCCTGTCGGTTCAGCACAACCGAAATGCCGCTGCCGTCGCCGTATTTTTCCGCATTGCCGAGCAGCTGCGTGATGATGCGGAATAATCCGTAGAGGTCGCTGCGGATGAGCGGATTGGATTCGCATTCGACCGAGAAAGGAATGCGGTTCAGTTCCATGCGCGCGGTAAATTCCTGTCTGGTGAGCGCTGCAAGCTCGCGCAGATAGAATGTGCCGTATTCCGGCGCATAGCTGCTGACAGAGGTCGATGCAGTCTCAATCAGCTCGGATGTGAGCTGTCCGATTTTATCCGCATTTGCTGTGATTTTCTCTGCGATCTGCTGTGCGGATTCCGGACCGGTGCCGTACAGCCCTGTGCCGATCGCATCCGCATACAGCCGGATATTCGTCAGCGGTGTTTTGACGCCGTGCGCAATCGACGCGAGCATTTTGCGGTGCCGCGCCTCCATTTGTCCGATATGTCTGCGGTCAGCCTGCAAGGTATCGTGCAGCATATTCATGCCCCAGATATATTTTCCGAACCAGCGATCTTTTGATTCCGGCAGTTTTTCTGCTGTCGGGATGCGTGCAATACGTGCCGGATACTCCGACAGCCTTCGGAACGGCGCGAGCATCCGGAAGTAAATATACAGCACGGTACCGGTAATCAGCAGCCAGCAGACGGCAATCAGCAGGCAGCCGAGCCGCAGAACCGTATCCGTAATGCGGTCGGGATAGGTGCAGAACAGAAAGCCGGACAGTGTTCCATCGGCATTCCGAACGGCGCAGGCGGCGGTATTTTTATCAGCGGAGAGAAAGATCGGCTGTGTACGGTCTTCCGCGGAAAGAAAGCGAATCTGCTCAGGGCTTTCCGTGCCGAATTCCAGAAGCCATTCCGCTTCATGTGCGCTGACGGCTGCCGCCGGCGTTACAGCTTCGTCCCTGAGAATCGTTTGCAGTGCATCGGTGATGCGGTTGGTCGTGATATAATATGCATGTGTCTGCGCCTGAACTCTGCCGCTGTACAGCAGCGCAAAGCATCCGAACAGCAGCGCAAACACCGCAGAAACGGCAATCAGCAGGCGAATCAGCGGCTTCATCCGGCATCTCCGAACCGGTAGCCGATCTTCCAGACCGTACAGATGACTTTCGGATGTGTCGGATCATCCTCCAGCTTTTCGCGCAGCCAGCGGATATGTACGCTGACGGTGCCGGTCTCGGAAAAACAGTCCGTGCCCCAGACTGCATCAAACAGAAAATTTTTGTCGAGCGCTTCGCCTTGATGCTCCATGAGCACACGCAGCAGGTCGAATTCCTTTGCATTGAGCCGCAGCGGCACGCCCTGCTTTGTGACCTCTCTGGAGACCGGATTGAGCGTGATGCCGCAGCCGGTCAGACAGGCGGCAGATTCTTTCTTCGGTGCCGTGCGTTTCAGAAGCGCCCTGATTTTTGCAATCAGAACCGGAACGGAAAACGGCTTCCCGATGTAATCATCCGCGCCGGTTTCATAGCCGAGCAGCTTGCTCTCGTCATCACTCCGCGCGCTCATCATCAGCACCGGAACAGACTGTTTTTTGCGAATCTCGGTGCAGGTACGGTAGCCGTCCTTGCCGGGCAGCATGACATCCAGCAGCACCAGCCGGAACGGTTCTGTCTGCAATGCGGCGAGTCCCTGCTCAGCGTCTGTGCAGGTGCGGACGGTAAAATCCGCGCGCAGCAGAAAATCGCGCAGCAATGTGCCGAGCTCCGGATCATCTTCGATCATGAGGATATCTGTCATGCAAACACCTTTCCTTTCCTGCTAATCATATCATATTATACGAAAAAAAGCAAGCTGAGAATATCATGTTAATGTTACGCTCAACCTGCCGGAGCGCTTTCAATCAAGCGCATAACATTGCTTCTCATATGAAATTATGCTATAATGAAAATAAATTTTCGATTTCGCGTTACCAAAGCGGAAAAATACGAACATAATGGATAGAGGGGGGTGAAGCAATGCATGACGATCAACGTATCATCGAGCTGCTGAATCAGCGCGATGAGCAGGTACTTCAAATCATTCAAAAACAATACGGTGCATTCTGCCGGCAGATTGCATACCGTATCATCGGAAACCGCGAAGATGCTGAAGAATGTGTCAATGATATGCTGATGGGTGTCTGGAATGCAATCCCCCCGAATGCGCCCGATCACCTTCCTGCATATCTTGCTGCACTCGTCCGCAAAGCCGCACTGCAAAAATATGAAAGGGCACACAGGCAAAAGCGCGGCGGCACGCAGTTTTCGGCGGCTCTGGATGAAATCTCCGAAATCATCCCGTCAACGGATTGTGTGGATCGGGAAATGGAGCAGCGGGAACTGACCGCAGCAATTACAGCATGGCTTCAATCCCTGCCGCCTGACACAAAACGCATGTTTATTCAGCGCTACTATATGTCAGATTCTGTGAAAACAATCGCAGAAAAGCATAAACTGAGCGTCGGTGCAGTGAAGATGAAGCTGCTTCGTATCCGGCAGCAGCTTCGGGAATATCTCGAAAAGGAGGGATTCGTATGAATGCAATGCGTTTTATGCAGGCGCTCGGTGACATTCCGGAAGACCTTGTCAGATGCTATTTTGACGAACCCTCTGCCGCTGCGGACAGCCCTGCCCGATCTGAGCTGCCGGATTCGGACTGTCCGGTATCCGAGCCTGCCGCTGCGCATCCGATCCAGCCGGTCACGAAATCCGATCCGGAAACAGCGGCGCGCCCGATCCGGTTTCCCCTTCCTGTATCGCTTGCTGCCGTTGCTGCGTGTCTGGCTTTTGCGGCTGGCTGGGGCATCCTGATCAGCAGAATCAATCAGAAACCAATCTCATCAACTGATTCGGGTGAAATGATCTATAAGCAGGACGATTCCTCGCGCCCGCTGATGACGGAACAGTCAGATTCGCAGGCATCCGGCACGGATTCTTCCCGTCCGGACACAACCGCGCCGACAACGTCATCTGCTGTCCGGCATCAAACATCCGACCGGCAGACAGGACAAAATGAAACCGCCTCCGAAACAGTCCGTGCAGACATTCCGAATCAGCAGGAAACAGAACGCATTTTCACTGAATCTGCCGCAGTGCCGGATACTTCACCCGTGACAGCATCTGCCGGTCCGTCCGTCACAACTGCGGGACAGACAGTCAGCACGACAGCTTCTGAAACGACTGCTGTCCACGAAACAACAGCTGTTTCTGAAAAGACGGTTCCGCTTGTCGGCGAAGACATCATACGCAGCTATATTCTCAATGAATGGAAAGATATCGACTGCGGCAGCTGGGAACATGAGAATCCGCAATATGTATCAAAGCCCTTTTACCAAGCACTGTCTGACGCGGAAAGGCTGAAGATACAGCAGAAGATCTCGCTGCTGGAATCCCGACCCGCGCTGGGATATGCAATGAAACTCCGTCAGCGGATTATGGGCATGGATTCTGAAAGCCGAATGACCGCAGAGAAACTCAAAGAATATCTTTCTGCGCATACGGTAACAGACGATGCAGCGGAATCCGAGCTCTGTTCGCTGATTGCACGCACAAATCGCTATCCGGATGTAGTTTTTGGATCCGGAGTGAGTTATTCGTATCATTTCCTTGATGAGAGCGGAAAGTATTCCATTTATACCACTGACGGAATCAACGACGAATCCTCCTTGTTTGTTTATTTCGATGAAGAAACGGAACAACTTCTGTCCGTTCCTCTGCGTGACGCTTTACCGATCATTCTGAAACTCTGAAAGGAAGTGTTTATGATGAAAAAGAACGTATTATCATGCATGACCGCAGGTATGCTTTCGCTCTCTCTTTTCACCGGTATATGCCCTGCGGCAAATCTGACACCGGCTTATGCGGAGAATGATTCTGCGGCTTACCGTACCGCAGCCGACTCTGAGGAAGTGAATACCGGAACACAAACAACTGCGCCTGTACAGACTGCAACGACAACCAAAGATGCCGGTCCGCAAGTGCCTGAAATGTACGGATTTGCACTTGAAACGCCGGAGATTATCCTGCAAGTCGGCGCATCGCAAAAGCTGCATGTGCTGCTTGACAGTCAGTATTATCATGCGGAATCTCTCGTCTATGTTTCCGATTCCGGCAAGGTTGCATCTGTCTCGGCTGACGGCACTGTGTCGGCATGCAGCGAAGGTACTGCACATATCAAAGTGTCTGCAAAGCTGAATGCGGATAACGTCGAGCTGATGCCGAACGAATCGCCTGTGCGTTCCGTTACTGCAACGGTCACGGTTGTTGATGACACGCTGACTGCCGAACAGAAAACAGCGCTGCAAGAACTGGAACAAAAAGAAAACTGGCTGATCGGTGAATTCAGACGCGAAAGAGCCGTCATTCGCGGTGAACTTGCGCCGGATGCTCCAAGGCTCACGCATGATGAAGTCAATGCGTTCATCGAATCCTCTGATTCCTTTGAAGCCGTGATGCAGAAACTGCAAGATGCGCAGGCTTATCCCGATTATTTCGGCGGCAGCGGCGTGACACTGATTGAATACTGGCTGGATGACTGCGGAACAGAAAAGGTGATTGTCATACTGGAGCAGCAGGAGCTTGTCCATATCCGGCTGAATCCGGACGGCAGTCAGAATGCGTGGGATTTATTGTATCCTGTCAGGCAGAATCATGCGCAGTCTTTTGATTCCGCAGCCGTAACAAGAGTATATACGCTTTTCAATGAGATTGCGGACGGCGATGTGAATGCAGACGGTACATTCCGCATCGCAGATGCCGTTCTCCTGCAAAAATGGCTGCTGGATTATCCCGATGCAAAGCTCATCAACTGGAAAGCAGCCGATTTCAAAAAGGACAATCAGATCAATGCCGTTGACTTTACATTGATGAAGCGTGAACTGCTGAACAAGCAGGCATGAATTCTGTGTCAATCATGTTATCAGTCGGAATGTCCTGATAGAGAAGCAATGCCCTCAGCGTGTTCTGAGGGCATTCTGATTTCACTGCGGTATGATGAAAAATGGGATTGTCCGGCAGGTTTCACTGTCATGGGATTCTTCAAAATGCGCCGAGATTCAGAAACTCCGGCTGATCCGTTACGCCTTCCGTGCCGGTCAGTGCGGCGGTCAGTGTGCGGGTGTGATAATCCGCAAGCAGGATAAATACAACGCCCTCGCTGCGGATATTATCGAGAAATGTACCGGTCTGCTCGCTTGTCATCAGTTCCTCCATGCGCGAAAGCGTCAGCTTCGTTTCATTGCCGAACAGACAGTCATATTTGTGCCAGCGTCCGATATTTTCCGCATACTGCATGAAGTATGACTGGTTCCCGTCTGCTGCAAAGGCATTGACCGCGCAGAGACAGCCCGCCGTATTCCATGTGATCCCGTCGCACAGCTTTGTATTTTCATCGCGCAGAATCGGCTTTCCTTCCTTCGGTGCGGTGCAGTTTTCCGCGACAAATGCGTCATTTTCATCTGTGATGAAGACATTGTGGCTGTAGGGGAATGCCAGCGCGCGGCGGATGATATAATCGCCGAATGCCTTTGCCGTCTGACAGGTTTCCAGACCCTTACGTACAGCGAAGGTATAGCTTTCCTTTCCGGTGCTGTCATACAGAACTTCCATGGAACCGACGTCGAGAATCGCAGCAAATACGCCATTCTGATTGATGCCGGTGATGACGTCAAGCAGCCCGAGCGAGGTGACGCTGGTCAGCGACTGCGCACCGTTTTTGAGATGCAGAACGCAGTGCGCACCGCACATGAGATTGTTTCTGCCGAAATCCCATTCAAGCACTCTTGCAGTCAGGCGTTTGCCGGTTGCGGTACGGCTGCCGTCGGCGGTCAGTGCGCTGCATGCAGTATTGCGCAGCACATCCGGTACCAGATGCAGCAGCATGGCTTCTTCTCTGCTCAGCTTTCCGTCCTTGGAAAAGCCCGTTTCGCCTCCGTGAAACGGCGCGGCAAAGCCTTCAAGCTCCGCCTTGTAATCCGCCGGAAGCACAGAGATCAGATCGCGGATCCGCTGAGAAAGTGCTTTCCCGATCTCCGTATTCTGCCCTTTCCGGAAGGTCTGCCCGATCAGTTCATTGACATACCGGTCGATGAACGCTTCGTAATCGGGAACTGCCAATAACGCCGCTTCTGCATATGCTTTGCCTGCCGCGCGGTGATCGCCCTGCGTCAGATCGAGCGTGACATCGTAATAGCTTTTCTTTCTTTCGATGACGCAGAGACCGTCGGGGGAGCGGAATGTGGCTTCGGTTTGTTCTTCCGTCGGCGCGATGCCCGCATAGCTGTTGCCGGTCGTATAGGATGAAACCGGCGTGAGCGTGCTTGCGCCCTGCTTCGGTATTACAAAGCCCTCATAGGTCGGTTCACTGCAACCGCAGGTCAGCAGCATCAGCGCTGCCGCGGCACAGAGTATCGGTCGTTTCATAGCCATTCTCCTTACCAGCCGAGATCACTCAGCCATGCATGCAGTCTGCGTTCACGGGCGCCCAGCTCTGAGGGCTCTGTGAGCTTGCCGAGCTGCAATTCGCCCTGAATGCCGCCGTCTACCAGATAGATCACACGCTCGCTCTGCGCGGCGACATGCTCGCTGTGCGTGACCATGAGGATACCGGTGCCTGCATTGTTTGCGGCAATCAGCTCACGCATGACATCGCCGGCAGCGCTGGAATTCAGTGCACCGGTCGGCTCATCGGCAAAGATGATCTTCGGTTCGTTGATCAGCGCACGGCAGAGGCAGGCGCGCTGCAATTCGCCGCCGGAGACCTCCTTGATCTCATGCCCTGCGATTCCGATGATGCCGAGACGCCGCATCAGCATTTCGGCGCGCTGATTGACCGCCTTCCGGTCTCCGCCTGCCTGATAGCCGGGGAGAATGATATTATCGAGGATGCAGAGCTTTTTCATCATGTACATCTGCTGGAAGATGAAACCCATTTCGCGCAGGCGAAGCTGTGTCAGCTCCTTCTGCGGCATGTCGGAGATCGTCTTTCCGCAGAATTTTACCTCGCCGGAGGTCGGCGTATCCATGCCGCTGACCGTATACAGCAGTGTCGATTTGCCGCTGCCGCTCGGTCCCATGACGGAAACGAATTCGCCCTCCTGCATCGTGAAATTGATATTGCAGAGCACATTGTTGCTGTTCTGCCGGATGATATATGTTTTGCAGAGATCAGTGACAGATAAAATCTCAGACATGAAAGACGCCTCCTTATTCTTCATTCAGCAGCGGCAGATCGGTCTGCCCGATATGCCGCAGCCGCAGGACGGTCGGCAAAAGCACAGCCGTCAGCATCATCAGCGGCATCAGTCCCCACAGGAACTGCGGGAACGGCAGGAACCGGAAACCGGTCAGGTCAACAATCTGCTCAAATAGGAATGCCGCCAGCATGCTGCCTGCCGTGCGGAACAACAGAATGGCAATCAGAATCGCGGACGCTGCCAGAATGACAATGCGCAGCAGCTGCCAGAGAAAGACCGTCGAACCGGAGAAGCCGATGCTGCGGAGCAATGCGATCTCCGGCGTGTCCTCGGCGATGAATATATTGAGATAGAGCACGGTGATCAGCACGGTGACAAGCAGCACCATGCCGCCCATGACATAGACCAGAAGTGTCAGCACGCGGTCAAACTGCTCACTTTCCAGCTTGACCATTTCATCTGCGGTCAGGATATTCTCCCTGCCCCAACGGTCAACGATCTGCCGGAACACGCCCTCCTTGTCATCGCTGTCTATGCAGAAGCCGATCCATTTATAGCGGTACTGACTGTCATCCGCATGCCGGTATTCCGAACCGGCGACTGCCTGCGGCCAGCCGGCTTCCATCTGGTCGATAAAACCGGTCACAACAAACGGAATCCTGTTCGTGGACTCCTGCAATGCACCGTCGATGAAATCCATGGATTTACATTCCATTTCGACGGTATCGCCGATCCGGATGCCGAGCTGTTTGGCGGTATGCCAGCTCAGCGCGATTTCATTTGCGAGCTTCGGCGGCTGTCCGCCCGGACGGTAGACCAGTTTCTCCGGATATGCGATATCATAGCAGAACTGATACTGCCGCAGCGCATTGCCGTCCTTGCAGAGCATTGCAATATCGGAATTGTACAGCTCACAGTGCGCAGGGATGCCTGCCTCTTTCAGCTCGGCATTGAGCTGCTCATAAAACGGAATGCCGTCATAATCTGCCCGTTCGTCATATGGCTTGCGCGCTTCATCGGTGAAGTCGGGGTAGAAATCCATGTCCGTGATGATGCTGTATCGCAGAAAATCCGGATTCATGACCGAATGCCGCAGGAATACCGTCAGCAGTACGATGCAGACGCCGAGGATATAGGTAATCAGCAGGAAAACATAGCGCTTGAGGCGTGAGAGAATGTCTGCCGCTGCCAGATAGAGCGGAACGGGCATCCGCCGGCACCGGTGCAGATGCAGCAGCGTGCTCCGGCGGAAGCGCTCGCCGCGGTTTTCGCCGTGGATCGCGTCAATAATCGAGATGCGTCGGATTCTGCGCATCACGAAGACAGAAAACAGCATCATGACGAGAATCATGCCGCTGACTGCACATATACTGATCAGCAGCATGGTGCTGCCGGACGGATTCAGTGCGCCGCAGCCGAACATCAGCACAACCTTGCGGGAGAGCGGGAACCCGATGATCGCGCCGAGTACGCCGCCGACGGCTGCAAATGCGATGTATTTTGCTGCGAAGAGCCAGCGGAATTTCAGCGATTCGACGCCGATTGCACGCATGATGCCGATTTCCTTCTCCTCCTCCTTGAGTGAAGCAATGATCGTAAACCGGACAGTCATCAGCACGAGCAGGATCAGGAAAATGCTGATCAGCACAACGAAGACCGAGACAATCAGCGCAATGGTTCTGTCAGCGGTATCATCCTCACGGAAGATCGTGCCGCCCGCTGCATAGGTATTGGTATTATAAATATCCGTGATGAGCGATGTCAGGTCTGCATAGACAACGCCGGGATAATCCAGCATGAACAAAATGCGCCGCCTTGCAAATTCAGGGGCGATTTGTTCGTAATCTGCATCGGAAATGATACAGACGCTGCGTTCCGGTGTCTTGAAGAAGCAGCAGATTTCAAGTTCATAGACGTTGCCGAGATCGGTTGTGATGCGAACCGTTTCGCCGATCTTTGCGCCGGTCAGCTCCTGCACGGAAACCGGAACCGCGATTTTCCCGTTCGGCACATAGAACGGGCGGTCATAGGTATCAAAGACGAGATTGTGTCCGAACCACTGCTTTGAGAGCCGAAAAATCCGATTCTGAAAGACCGTGGAATTCTGTTCATCGTAGTGTTCAAAATCGACGCCTTCGGTCGCAGGCTGTACTGTTTCATAGGCGGAATAGCCTGTGATATTCGGGTTTGCGTCCAGAATTTCGCTGACATCTTTTATATGCTGCTCTGTGGAATCGGGAAGGCAGATCGTCCGGATGACTGCATCGGCATTCCGGCAGAGCTTTTTGGTGCGCGCCGAACCGGTCAGGGCAGAGTATACCTGTGCCGCGCCGATCAGCACCAGTGCCGATGCAATGGTGATAAACAGAAAAAGTATGACATTCAGTGCGCGGTTATGCCGCAGATCGCTTTTCAGCATCCGGAAGAACATTGTCTCAGCTCCTTATCCTGTTGCAGTTTCGTTTGTGGAACGGGTTCATTATAACATGGAAGCGATTAAAAAGTCCTTAAAAAATACAAAATTTTTGTACGCAGAAAAAGAGCCATGTACGGCGTTCACGGGAACGGCAGTCATGGCTCTGTAAATGCGGGGTGCGGTCAGAGCAGATCCATATGCCGGAGCAGTTGTCTGCGGTTTTCGAGAAACAGCTTCGTGATCCGGTAGCTTTCGGTGTCCTCATAGGCGCAGGGGCGGATTGTGCCGCCGTCAAAGGAGAGGATTTCCGCTTCGGGCAGCCCGAGCAGAATCGGCGAATGCGTTGCAATCAGAAACTGCGAGCCTGCCTGTACACAGCGCGAAATTTCCAGCAGGAGCGTTAATTGCCGCTGCGGAGAGAGCGCAGCCTCCGGCTCATCGAGCAGATAGAGGCTCTCCGGACGAAAGTTCTTCTGTACGAGCTTCAGAAAGCTCTCACCGTGTGAGCGCTCATGATAATGCTGCGGAATGCCGTCGATTCGGGTGTATGCATCCTCCGCGGTTGCTACATTGTAAAAGCTTTCTGCACGCAGAAAATAGCCCCATTCCGCCCTGCGCCAGTTCTTCGTCAGATGCAGCGCATCGCATAATTCAGAGTGCGAGTCGTATGTCGAAAAGCTGTAATTGCGCGTGCCGCCCTCCGGATTGAAGCCGTATGCGACGGCTATCGCCTCGAGCAGCGTGGATTTGCCGCTGCCGTTCTCGCCGGCAAAGAAGGTGACCGGCTGCCGGAATTCCAGCGTATCCAGTGCGGAGATTGCCGGAATTCTCCGCAGATAGCTCTCCTGCGGAATATCCGCCCAGCCGATGCGCAGACCGCGGATGAACAGTGTATTTTGCGCCTCCATGCCGCTCACCACTTCTGACAGAAGAATTCGACCTGCTCGCCGAGCGGTCCGATGCAGAAGCCGATGCGCGCCGGAAAAGCCGGATCGCCGCCGATCTGCACATCCTTCGGTTCAACATGAATCGTATATCCTGCCGCACGGACTGTCTCAATGCAGGCATCGACATCTTCTGCGGCGAATGCAAAATGCCGAATGACGCCCTGCTGCATCGGTTCGGTGCCGTTCCGGAAAATCTCGACGATACCGCTGCCGGTATCCAGCAGCGTGCAGGCATCGCATTCTTTGATGATGCGCAGCTTGAGTAAATCAACATAAAATGCGCGTACCTTCTGATATTCCTCATCGCTTGCCGTCTTCATGGAAATATGGTGCAGCCCCTGAATCATTGCATGCATCTCCTTTTCGCGGATTTATTGCCTTTCTAACTATACAATGAAATCCTGTGCTTGTCAAGAGCTGCGGTGCATTTCATGCACGATTTGACAAATCGCCGAACATCTGCACCGTTTTTTCAGAATAATCTAAAATTTCGGATATTGACATGCAGCGGGCGCGGTGTTATAATATAGAAAGCAGATTTCTGAGAAAGCGAAGTTGAAATACATGAGTGAAAATACATCGGAACAAAAAAATTCTGCATTGAAGCTGCTGCTGCTGGGCGTCTGGGCGCTGTATGCGCTGATCGCCTTCTGCATCAATCATACGCCGGAAAACGGGACACCGGCTGCCGCTCCGCCGGAGGAGACGGCTGCCGGAACGACGGTTTCCGCAGCGGGCACCGGAGAAACCGTGTTGCCGTCCGGTTCAGAGCCTGCGGCTGCGGTTCCGCGCGATATCTATCTGACATTTGATGACGGTCCCTGCAAGAATACGCCGCAGGTGCTGGATATTCTCGATAATTACGGTGCCAGGGCGACGTTTTTTACGGTCGGCACATATGTTGACCGGTATCCGGAATATGCGGCGGAGATTGTCAATCGCGGGAATCTGATTGCCTGTCACTCCTATACGCATGATATGAAAAAGTGCTATGCTTCAGCGGATGCGTTTATGAATGAGCTTGCGCAGTGGCGGCAGGCGGCGCAGAGTGCCTGTGGGGAACTGCCGGAGCGGCTTTGCGTGCGCTTCCCGGGCGGCTCGACAACAAAGTATGCGGCGGCTGTCAGCGAGGAGATCAAGCAGCGGATTGTCGCGGACGGATACCAGTGGTTTGACTGGAACGCAGGCGATAATGACAAGTGGCAGAAGGGCAATACCGAGCAGCTTCCCGACGAGGAATATTTTATGAAGTCCTACCGTGAAACAATCGGCTGGTTTGACGATGAGCCGGAGACGCCGGTCGTGTTTTTGTTTCATGATACGGAGGACGGGACGGTCAGCATTCTGCCCGCGGTGCTGCAAGACCTCATCGGACGCGGCTACCGCTTCAAGCTGCTCGATTCTCACCCGAAGTGGGAGGAGAACTGACGGATTATACATTATATAAAAGGAAGGGCGCAGCCGGTCTGGCTGCGCTTATTTTTGTTATGGTGTGCAATGTGATACTATCTTATGGGGCGCATTTCAGCATGTGCTATCCCATAACTTATGTATAAACAGATGAAAAACACCCCCGCAGACCTTCAATCTGCGGGGGTGTTGTGATTCAATATCAGAATCGGGAATGAATTACTTGCGGAGTGCAGCCTGTGCCGCAGCCAGTCTTGCGATCGGCACACGGAACGGCGAGCAGGAAACATAATCCAGACCGATCTGGTGGCAGAACTCGACAGAGGACGGATCACCGCCGTGCTCACCGCAGATACCGCAGTGGAGCTTCGGATTGACCGGCTTGCCCAGCTCGATTGCCATCTTCATCAGCTTGCCGACGCCGACCTGATCCAGCTTTGCGAACGGATCGTTCTCAAAGATCTTGGTGTCATAGTATGCGCCGAGGAACTTGCCTGCATCGTCACGGGAGAAGCCGAAGGTCATCTGCGTGAGGTCATTGGTACCGAAGCAGAAGAAGTCAGCTTCCTTTGCGATGTCATCAGCGGTCAGTGCTGCACGCGGAATCTCGATCATGGTACCGATCTCGTACTCCAGCTTTGCGCCTGCTGCTGCGATGGTCTCATCAGCAGTCTTCTTGACAACATCCTTCACGTACTTGAGTTCCTTGACTTCGCCGACCAGCGGGATCATGATCTCCGGCTTGACGGTCCAGTCAGCATGCTTCTTCTGAACGTTGATAGCAGCCTTGATGACAGCCTTGGTCTGCATAGCAGCGATCTCCGGGTAGGTGACAGCCAGACGGCAGCCGCGGTGGCCCATCATCGGGTTGAACTCGTGCAGGGAAGCAATGATTGCCTTGATCTGCTCAACGGTCTTGCCCTGAGCATCTGCAAGTGCCTTGATATCAGCCTCTTCGGTCGGAACAAACTCGTGAAGCGGCGGATCCAGGAAACGGATGGTAACAGGGTTGCCCTCGAGTGCCTCGTAGAGAGCCTCGAAG
>JAEEGL013330605.1_pt1 | contig 15403 bp, 11 predicted proteins | sample 9134231 | NCBI WGS metagenome assembly JAEEGL01 (sample SAMN16246548, study PRJNA631951) | gut metagenome | biome: gut microbiome; feature: rumen; material: fiber-attached | host: Bos | place: Iran: Karaj | collected 2018-10 | reverse complement strand
GCCTGACTTAATAAATTCGTCTATTGCCATTCTGTAGGTATTCGCCGTAACCGCGCAATAGTAAGCGGATTTCATTCTTCCTTCGATTTTGAATGAAGAAATACCGCTCTCCATCAATTCCGGAATATGTTCTATCATACAGAGGTCCCTGCTTGACATTATGAACGACCCGCGATCTGTTTCTTCTATCGGGAGGCGCATTTCAGGTTTGTTGACCTCGGCTAGTTCATACAAATTATAATCCCATCTGCAGGGCTGAGCGCAATATCCCCGGTTTCCGTCTCTTCCGGAAAAATGTTCGGAGAGGAGACATCTTCCGCTGAACGATACGCACATCGACCCGTGAATGAAACATTCAAGCTCGAGTTCTTCGGGAACTTTTTTTCTTATGTCCTTTATCTCTTTCAGAGAAAGTTCTCTGGCAAGGACCACTCTCTTTGCTCCCTGTCTGTGCCAGAAAATGCAGTCTCTGTCGGAAACAACTCCTGCCTGTGTGGAAATATGACGGTCAATATTGGGAAGCATTTCGCCTGCGAGCGAAAAAACTCCCGGGTCAGCAATGATAAATCCGTCAAAAGCTATCCCGTCTATTTCTTTAAAAAAAGAAACGAGCGAATCGTATTCATATACGTGCGGAGTTATATTAACTGTTAGATATACTTTTTTGCCGATTTTGTGTGCAAATGCCACAGCTTCGGCCAATTCGTCAACTGAAAAATTATCTGCAGACGCTCTCAGTCCGAAACTCTTTCCCGCAAGATACACTGCGTCCGCACCGAATCTTAGTGCGGATCTCATTTTTTCATAATTGCCTGCAGGAAGCAATAGTTCTGCCATTTTTTTACCTCAACTGATCAATAATTCTTTGAGTTCTTCAACCGTATCCGCTACTGCGGAAGCGCAATCCAGTTCGCCCGGAAAAGCATACCCCCAACTGACGCCGATAGAATCGATACCGAATTCTCCGGCTCCGATAACGTCGTATTTTCTGTCCCCGACCATTACGGTCTTTCCGGGTTCAGAACCGAGTTGCCTGACGGCTTCGGTGATTATATCCGGCTTTTCGATTCTGCTTCCGTCGAGCTCGCTGCCGACCACAGCATCGAAATACTGTTCTATTCCGAAATGCTCCAATATACGTTTGACGTAAACAGTCGGTTTAGAAGATGCGACGGCTATTTTAAAGCCGTGTTCCTTAAGCGTTTTAAGACGTCCGGGGATTCCGTCGTAAACGCCCTTTTCGAAAATTCCTTTTGTTGAAAAATATTCTCTGTATTTCCACACCGCTTTTTCGGATTCTTCACGTGTGAAACCGTAAAAATCAATAAACGAATCATACAAAGGAGGACCGATGACCTTGGTAAGGTTATCGGGATCTTCTTCTATTCCGTATTGTTTAAGCGCGTATGCAAAAGAGCGGGTTATTCCCTCTTTCGGGTCCGTCAAAGTGCCGTCAAGATCAAATAAAACCGTGTTGTATTTCATAAATAATACTTTCTCCGTTTTCCTGTTGAATTATTATAAATGTTTTTGCAGATTCTGTCAACATTGACCGGAGGAAAAATAAATATGTATTGACATGAAATTCAGAAACAACTATAATAAATGTATAGTTTTGTAAAACACTATAAAAAAAGGAGACGCATTATGAAATACTGTACCAATTGCGGAGCAAAAATAGAAGACGGATACGCTTTCTGCCCAAATTGCGGAGAAGAAGTTCCAAAGGCGGATCCTCAGCCGACCTACGGCAATACGGCAGTTCAGCCTCCTCGGCAAAATTATTACAGTCAAAATCAGTCTCAGTACTATCAGAGCCAATACGTCCCTCCTGTTCAACCTGCTCAAATGAAAATGAGTGATCTTCAGACGTCGGCGTTTATATTTATGATTATCTCTTTAGCTGTTTGGTCTTTCATAGGAATGATTTATATGTTTGTGTTCTTTATTGGCATATTCTTCTTAATTCCTTTGGCATGGATAATCCCTATGGTAGTATATTACAAAAACAATTACCGAACCGTAGGCATAGGATTTAAAATATGCACGTTACTCTTTGTAAATCAAATAGCAGGGATCTTAATGCTCTGCGATCAGTAAAAGTTTATTTCTGCCGCCGCGCTTATGCCGGCGGCATTTGTTAAAACATATTAAAAGATTTTTCTGCGTTATATTGACTTTTTTGTTTATAAGTGGTAAAATCTTTAAGTATTTAAAAGCAATGACGTAGCCGGCAAACCGAGTTTACTGCTTTACAGAGAATTCCGCAGAGCTGAGAGCGGAAAAACAGTACGGAGAGCCTTTCCCTACCGAGCCCGCGCGGTGAAACACTGTTATAGCCGCGCGCGTCCTGCCGCGTTACAGGCAAAGAGATTCCCGAAACCGGGGATGGATCAGGTGGTACCGTGAAAGTATGCTTTCACCCTGTTTGGGTGAAAGCTTTTTTTATAAAAATATGAAAGGATAACATATATGAAAGAAAAACTGTTAAAGCTTCAGCAGGAAGCTTTGGAAAAGCTTTCTCAGATCAAAAACGAAGATATCCTTGAAAAATTCCGTCAGGAATATCTCGGTAAAAAAGGCGAGTTGACTTCCGTTCTGCGCGGAATGGGTCAGCTATCTGCCGAAGAGCGTCCCACGATAGGACAGATTGCAAACGAGGTCAGAACCGCTCTTGAAAACAAACTTCAGGAAAAGCGTCAGGAGCTTGAAGATCTCAAGCTTCAGCGCAAACTAATTTCAGAAAAGATAGACGTGACCGTTCCCGCCAAAAAGATCGAAATCGGCAAACGTCATCCGCTTGATCAGGTAGAGACCGAACTTTGCGATATCTTCCGTTCAATGGGGTTCGATATCGTGGAAGGTCCGGAGGTAGAATACGACGTTTATAACTTCCAGAAACTCAACATTCCGGAAAATCACCCTGCACGCGATACTCAGGATACGTTCTATATTACGGACAACGTATTGTTAAGGTCGCAGACCTCTCCCGTTCAGGTAAGGGTCATGGAAAACAGAAGACCTCCGATCAAGATTATTTCTCCCGGCCGTGTTTACAGAGCAGACGAAGTCGACGCAACGCATTCGCCGACTTTCCATCAGCTTGAAGGACTTGTCGTTGATAAAGGCATTACGATGTCAAACCTTAAGAGCGTTCTTGAAACGTTTGCAAAGAAAATGTTCGGCGAGAACACTAAGCTCCGTCTTCGTCCCCATCACTTCCCGTTTACCGAACCCTCTGCGGAAGTCGACGTATCATGCTTCGTCTGCGGCGGAAAAGGATGCCGCGTCTGCAAAAACGAAGGATGGATAGAAATACTTGGGGCAGGCATGGTTCATCCCAACGTGCTCAGAGAATGCGATATAGACCCGCAGATTTATTCTGGATTTGCATTCGGATGCGGAATTGAAAGAATCACTATGATCAAATACTCGATAGACGATATGCGCAATCTTTATGAAAACGATATGCGCTTCCTCAACCAGTTCTGAGAAGAAAGGAGAAAAAAATGAATCTTTCTAAAAATTGGCTCTCGGATTTTGTAGACGTTTCCGATATTTCGATAAAAGATTACTGCGACAAACTTACGTATACAGGTTCAAAGGTCGAATCATTTGAAGAAAAAGGCAAAGATATAGAAAACGTCCTCGTTGGAAAAGTTATCGATATCGTCAGACATCCTAATTCCGACCATATGTTTATCTGTCAGGTCGACGTAGGTCAAGAATCTCCGGTTCAGATCGTTACAGGCGCTCAGAACGTTTTTAAAGGGGCTCTTGTTCCTGCAGCTATTCCGCCTGCAAAACTTCCCGGTGGAGTCACCATCAAAGCAGGAAAACTTCGCGGAGAAGATTCAAACGGAATGCTCTGCTCAATTGCAGAACTCGGACTCACGACTCATGAAGTACCGTATGCAATCGAGGACGGAATACTTATTCTTGAAGAAGATTGCAAACCGGGCGACGATATAAGAGACGTTCTTGACCTCAGAGACGACGTGGTTGAATTTGAGATTACATCGAACCGTCCCGACTGTCTTTCAGTAATTGGTCTTGCGAGAGAGACCGCCGTTTCTTTCGACAGAACTTTCAAACTCAACGCTCCGACAGTTAAAGAATCCGACGGAGACGTCAACGATTATCTCAAAGTCGAAGACCGCGCTCCTGAACTATGTTCACGTTACTGTGCGAGAGTTATAAAGAACGTAAAGATAGCTCCTTCTCCGCTATGGATGCGTATGCGTCTTTCCGCATCAGGAGTAAGACCTATCAACAATATAGTTGACATAACGAATTACGTTATGCTCGAATACGGTCAGCCTATGCACGCTTTCGACTACAGAATGCTGGAAGGCTCGAATATTATTGTCAGACGAGCTGAAGACGGAGAAAAGTTCGTTTCACTTGACGGTCAGGACCACATTCTCAATCATAACAATCTTGTTATTGCCGACAAAAACAAGGCCGTAGCGCTTGCGGGAGTTATGGGAGGCCTTAACTCTGAAATCGTCGACGACACGGCTACGGTGGTATTTGAATCCGCATGCTTCGACGGCGCTTCCGTCAGAATCACTGCAAAATCTCAGGGAATGCGCACAGAGTCTTCTTCAAGATTTGAAAAAGGTCTCGACAGCGACAACTGTATGGACGCTCTTGAAAGAGCGTGCCAGCTAGTCAACGAACTAGGGGCCGGCGAAGTCGTAAAAGGAAAGATAGACGTTTATCCGAAGAAAAAAACTCCGGTCACGCTCCCGCTTGAAGTCGACAGAATCAACAAATTCCTCGGTGTTGAACTGAGCGAAGAATATATGACCGACATTCTTTGCAAGCTCGGATTTGAAGTAAAAGACGGCATAATCACTTCTCCTCACTGGAGATCCGATATCGGAGAAATGAACGATATCGCCGAAGAAGTGATCAGAATTTACGGATATAACAATATCGAATCCGCTCCCTTCAGATGCGAAGTATCCGCCGGTTCGTTTACTCCGAGACAAATTTACCGTTCAAGGATAAACGATCTTCTCTGCTCTATGGGACTTACCCAGTCGAATACCTTCTCCTTCGTTTCACCGAAATCCCTAAATATGATAGCGGTACCGGAAGACAGTTCTCTCCGCAATATGGTCAGAATCAGAAATCCTCTCGGAGAAGACACAAGCGTCATGAGAACAACTCTCATTCCCAGCCTTCTTGATACGCTTTCACACAACAACGCGCACAACGTTCCGAAAGCCGCAATGTATGAGGTAGGACATATTTATCTGCCGAAAGAAGATCCGAACGAACTTCCTGACGAGCCTTATATGATTGCTCTCGGTTTCTATGGATTCGGAGATTTCTATCAGCTCAAATCTTACGTTGACAAGATTTTCGACGACGCCGGCATTACAAAAATCGCTTACGAGGCAATAACAGACGATCCTACCTTCCATCCGGGAAGATGCGCTCAGATAATTGCCCGCGGAAGCCTCAAAATGGGAATTCTCGGCCAGATTCATCCGACAGTCGCTAAAAATTACGGATTCAGCCAGCCTGTATTCCTCGCCTATCTGCCTTTCGAAGACATCCTTTCCATTGCTCAGTTTGAAAAGCACTACAAGGGTCTGTCCAAACATCCGGCAACCTCACGCGACCTCGCGCTCGTCTGCCCGAGAGAACTTGAAGTAGGAAAGATAGAAGAAGTAATCCGCAAGGCATCAGGAAAAATAGTAGAAAGCATCGAGCTGTTCGACATTTACGTCGGCGAAAGAATTGCCGATGACAAGAAGAGCGTCGCTTACAGAATAACCTTCCGTTCGCCCGATCACACACTTACGGATGAAGAAATAACAGGAGCGGTTCAGAAAATCCTTACCGCTCTCGACAAAAACCTTTCCGTAAAAATAAGAGAATAATATTTTCAGATATTTTCTCATACTTAGCCCGTTCCGCATTATCACTATACGGAACGGGTATCATTTAAAGAGGTAAAAATGAAAAATCTGATTCCGAAATCTTATCCAAAAACAATCATTTTCTCATCCGATTTTGAAAAAGCAATAATAGATCCGAGCTTATACGGCGACCATTTCCGGGCAGAACTCTCAGACGGGCCGGATTATACGTGGATCGGTCCGGACAAAAAACTATCATCCGGAAAGATTCTCAAAATAAGCGGAAAAATCGAAAACGGCGGAAAGTACAAGCTGAAATTATACGACAATCTTTTTCTTAAAGTATCAAAAGACACCCGTCTTACGTATCACGTTTTCCCGTCTATGCTCGGCGACAGATACGACTGTAACTATACTCAGACGTACTTCGGCGTAGAGCTGGAATTTTCGGACGGAAGTTTTCTGTCTGATACCGGAGCAAAGGATACAAACGGAACCGGAGTTTCTGCCGCCAATCAGGGTAACTCACGTATTCTTTACACTCACCAGTGGAACAAAATAAACGTCGAACTCGGCAAATATGCCTGCGAAAAAACGGTTAAATCCGTTATTATAACGTACGATAATCCGATTGGAAAAGGATGCTTTGCCACTTATTTTGACAAAATCGAAATATACGACCGCAAAAAGACTGAATTTTCCCGTCTCTGCCATCGTGTCAATATCCTTCACGGAACAAACGACTCCCCTGCGTTCTCAAGAGGGCTGACAGCTCCGGCTGTTCTCGTTCCGCAAGGTTTCAATATGTACGGACCCTGTACAAACAACGGTAAAAACAAGCATTACGATTATCTGACTGACAGATTCGATTCTATTACCGTTTCTCACGAGCCTTCGATCTGGATAGACGACCGCGGAACGTGGCAGTTTATGGTCAACACTTCAAAAAAAGCAGGAAACGGAGACGATTTTTCAACTGCCGCGCAGATTAACAGATTTTCTCACGAAAACGAAATTGCTCTAGCCCATTATTACAGCGTCTCGTTCGATGAAAACGGCGGCGACGCTGAAAATTCAAGAATTGAGATCACTCCGACGCTTCACGGTATGATCGCAAGATTCACATTCAAGGAAGAATGCGAAAACAGGAGCATTTTATTTGACTGCCAGAGAGCGGACGGAGACGTAGAATTTCATGACGACGGATCTTTTACGGCGCTATCTCAGCATAAAAACAACGGTTCTCACGATATGTATATTTACGGACGGTTTTCATCGCTTCCCGTCTGCGCTGAAAAACAAGGCAAAAAAGGTATAGCGTCATTCGCGCAGGACCTGATAGAAATGAGATTTGCGACTTCATACGTTTCATACGAACAGGCAAAACACAGTTACGAACTGGAACTTTCAGACAGATCTTTTGAAGAAATCTGCAGTAAAGCAGCTGACGAGTGGGACGAAATCCTTTCAAGAGTCTCAAACATAAAGGGCGCAACCGATGAACAGCTTGAAACGGTTTATACCGGTCTGTATTATCTTTACAAATATCCGAACACTCTGTCGGAAAACACAGGAACCGCTGAACGCCCGATTTTAAAATACCGTTCCCCGTATTCCGACAAAGTCGAAGACGGAGAAATGTATATAAATAACGGTTTCTGGGACACGTACAGAACAGTATGGGCAGGATATTCCCTTCTTACTCCGGAAAAGCTTCCTTTGCTGCTGAACGGGTTCGTTCAGCACTATAAAGACCAGGGACTAATTCCTCGCTGGTCAGCTCCCGGAGGAGTAAACTGTATGGTCGGAACGTCATCCGACGTGATTTTTGCCGATGCTGTTGTTAAGGGATTTGATTTTGATATTCAGAACGCATACGATTCTGCGCTGAAAAATGCCTCCGTTTACTCTCCCGCACCGGAAAAAGGAGGAAGAAAAAATCTTAACAAATCTATCTTCCTCGGTTACACCCCCGGAGACCGCGAAGATTTCTCATGGTCTGTAGAAAGTTATATAAACGACTACGGTATCGCTCAAATGGCTGAAATCCTTTGTGAAAGAGAAACCGATCCGTTGAAAAAGAATAAGTTCCAAGCAGAATACCGTTACTTTCTGAACAGAGCTAAAAATTACGCCCTTTTGTTCTATAACGGTTCAGAAGACGTAAAAGACAAGTGGTTCAGAGGAAAATACGAAAACGGCGAGTGGACGACCGCAAACAATTACAACGGAAAATTCGATCCTCTGTTCTGGGGAAACGATTTTACCGAAACCGACGCCTACAATATGGCGATTTCTATACCATATGACGGACAAGGTCTTGCAAATCTCTACGGAGGAAAAGACAAACTTGCAGAAAAACTCGATTCGATTTTCGAAACGTTCGACGTTTACAGAGGGTACGGAGCAAAAAACGAACTCGAAGGAATACACGAACAGAGAGAAATGCGTGAAGTTAAACTCGGCAGATACGGCCACTCTAATCAGCCTTCACACCACATAATTTACATGTACGATTTCACCGACAAACCGTGGAAAGCGCAGAAATATTCCCGTTACGTAACTTCTAAACTTTACTGCGGAGGAGATTTCGGACAGGGGCTGCCGGGCGATGAAGACAACGGTGAAATGTCTACCTGGTTTTTGTTCTCTGCACTCGGATTCTATCCGCTTTCGATTTCATCCGGAGAATATGCGGTCGGAAGTCCTTTGTTTGATGAAGCAACTTTGAACTTCGGCGGCAAAAAACTTGTAATAAAATCAGTCAACAACAGCTCCGAAAACATCTACGTTAAATCTTTAACGGTAAACGGACGTAAAGCAGACAGACTTTTCATTACCCACGATGAGATAAAAGACGGAGGAGAAATAGTATTCGAAATGTCGGATCATCCGACAGACTTCGGCAAATCTGCTCCGAAATCCCTTACGGAAGACGAATCTGCTCCCTTCCCGCTAAGAGACATTGCTACACCGGAAACAATAAAAAACGTCTCAGATTTCGACTTTGATAACGTTGAAGTCAATACTGTATTCACCGACGTTGCTAACGCGCAGGTTTTGTTCAATGATAATTCGGACACTTCAGCCGTTATTACGGCGGGATCGAGCGTCATTTTTGCATATCCGGAAACAAAAAACGTTGAATTATACACTTTGACGTCATCAGACGCTCCTGAAAAATCCGGCATCGCAGCGTTTTACGCCTCAGACGGAAAAGAGTGGAAAAAACTCGCCGAAACCGGCAAAAACGGATTCCGATGGAAAAGATACACAAGACCTTTCCTTACAGGTGACGCCGGAAAACACAGATTCTTCAAAATCGTTTTTGAAGAAGACTGCGAATACTCACAAATTGAACTTATCGGAAAATAAAAATAAAAGGCAGCCCTGCTGCCTTTTATTTTTTTGCTTTCAGGAAGCCTGAAAAATCCTTGTCAACGGTCATTTTAATAATTGCCGTCGGGTATTTTTCTCGCATTCCCTTTTCAACGCAAGAACGTATCTCATCGTCAGATTTGCCGAAATCCGGAGGTACCAGAACGTCAAAAAGCATATTAATATGAGTCGGTCCTTTAACGAGTCGAAAATCATGGAACGAAATCCTGTCGGAGAATCCGGAAAGTATTTCCCGAAGTACTTCAGCCGCTTCATCGGTCATAGTGTCTCCGACTACCACAGGATCCATATGAATTACGAGATTAACGTTAAATTCCTCGTATATATCGCGTTCAATATTATCTATTTCATCATGTATATCAAGTACGTTGTCGTCTGCATTAACCTCCGCATGAAGAGATGCAAACACGTGACTCACTCCGTAACTGTGGACGATCAGGTCGTGAACTCCCAGGATCTTATCATAAGAAAGTACTTTTTCTGTGATCGTTTTCACAAACTCCTCATCCGGCGACTTTCCTATAAGGACCGCGGTCGAACCGATAACGAGCTTTATGCCTGCGATTATTATCACTGCCGCAACCGCCGCTCCGATATAACCGTCTATTTCAACTCCTGCAACTTTTCTTACAATACTTCCGATCAGAACTACTGTCGTAATAATAGAATCATTGAAAGAGTCCGCAGAAGACGCAAAAAGCGATTCTGATTTAATCTTTTTACCGACGCTGCGGTAAATAATACCCTGAATGACCTTAACCAGTATTGAAACGGAGAGCACGGCGAAAAGAACGAAGTTTCCTTCGACAGATTCGGATCTGTTTATAATTTTCAGAATCGACTCTTTAAAGAAAGATCCTCCGAGCAAAAGAACGATAAAAGAAATAACAAGCCCGGTTATATACTCATACCTTGCGTGACCGAACGGATGCTCTCTGTCTGCAGGCTTTGCAGATAATTTAAAACCGAGCATCGTAAGTACCGACGCCCCTGCATCTGAAAAATTGTTAACGGCATCCGCCGTAACGGATACCGATTTTGTGAGTGTTCCGGTTATGATCTTTGCGACTGCAAGCAAGACGTTCGTAACTATTCCGAACAAACCTGCAAGCATTCCCGACTTTACACGTTCACCCGTTTTCTTCGCTGTCATTTTTTCCATATTTTTCTATAGCCTCTTTCAGGACTTCAAACAAATCTCTGCCCCCTTCAAGAATAACAAGATGTCTTTTTCCGCCTGACATAAAATAGTACCCGATAACCGACTGCGGGAACATCGACGAAGCAAAATTTTCTTTTACGTCCGGTTTCCCGCGCTTGTCGATTTCTGATTTTCCCAATACCGCGGAATCGTCTGCAGAGATTTTGATGTCCGCAAGCATTTTCGAATTCCGTCCGTAAACTCTGTGAATCGTCAGATAACCGTCTTCATTGATTTTATACACAAAATCCACAAGAACAAACCTTATAAGTATGATTATAGCGCAAGCAAAAAGTACTACCATTCCAATCTGATTCACTATACTGAAACCAACGTCAAACGCAAGCAGAATATAAAAAATGAACGCGGAAATAAAGAGCACAAAAGTAATAATTATGCCTTCTCTTTTTATTTTACTCGGTTTGAATTCCATTTTATAAATCCCCGTAAGAACATACTACGGAAAATGATTTTCCGCTTTCGATTATGTGTATTCTTCCGAAAGACGGTTTTTCTCCGTATGAAGACGACGCCGCTCCCGGATTGAATATAACTATCTTTTTTCCTGTCTCTTCTGATTCGGCACGTATTTCTTCCCTTTGGTGAGTGTGACCGAAAAGAACGATATCGCAGTTTCTGTCATAAGCCTCTTTTTCAAGAGTATCAAGACCGTATTTAACTCCGAACCTGTGCCCGTGAGTAATCATAATTCTGTATTTTCCGATATCGATTACCCTTGTTTCAGGATAATCTTTCACAAAAATATCGCAGTTGCCTTTTACGGCAGCAGTCTGAATGTCGAAATGTGCAGCAGCGCTTTCAAAATCACCGATCCCATCCCCCAGAAATACGGCGAGGTCGCAATCTCTGCACCTTTTAAACGCTTCTTCGACGTTTCTGACGTTTCCGTGCGAGTCTGATAAAACAAGTATTTTCATACCGATTTTTTTCTGCCAATTGCAGAAAGAAGCTTTTTGCAAAGTTCAATAAGCTGCCTCAGGTTCACTGCAACAACAACTGCAAACAAAGCGATATCTATAAGAATCCAGAACGAAATTTCGTTTACAGTGACAATTGCCATCGCTATAAGAAGAAGATTGTTCAGAACGCAGTCAATTATCTTCACGGAAATTGATTTTCTTACTATGACCGCCCTAAGAACGAAAGTTACAAGGAAACTGAAATAAGTAGCAACTGCAGCGCCCATCGCTCCCATTCCTGCATAACGTATCAGATAAAGATTAAGACATACGTTTACGACTGCTCCGGCAAAAGCCGTAAGCATGGTCGGAACGCTCTTCATCCTTACCATATTGTCGCTGTCAAGAAAGGCGGAGAAATTGTGGAGCGCCATTGCAATGCAAAGAACGGGAATATATATCCATACTCCCTTTTCGTTGTATTCCTTTGAAAACATCAAAAGCGATATTACTCTTGAAAACAGAGTCAGCCCTCCGCAAAGTACGAACATTATTGAGGAATATGAAGAAAAAACAGACGTGAAAAATTCTTTCTTGTCTTTATCGTTTGCGCCGTCCATTGCTGAGATCTGCCATGCGTAAATAAAAATACTGTTGATTATTCCGAGAAGAGTAGGAATTTTGTACCCCGCAGAATATACTCCGTTCTCTGCGTCTCCGCAGAAAAACGTAACCATAAGTCTGTCAGAGATATTGATTATCCACATAAAGATGGTCGTTGGAATCAAAGGAACGGAATAACGAAGCATCCTTCCTACCGAAGATTTGCGTATGCTTCTCAGGTCGAAATCTCTCCACAGCTTTTCCTTAAAAATGATAAAGAGAGTTACCGCTACGTCAGCGCAAGGAACGGAGAGAACGTATCCTACCGAAGACATTTTCAAGGGAATAAGGAAAATAATATTCAGAACTATTACCAGCGCAGTATTGATAATTCCCTGAACGGCATAAAGACGAATCTTGCCTTTTGCGCGTATGTAATTCGTGCATATCGTGTGGAACACCGACGCCATAACGTAGAAAATTATAAGCGGAATATAACTTCCGAAATAGTTCTTTAGTATTCTGATATTCAGAATTACAGGTACCGCTGCCGGAATAAACAGACATCCTATCAGCCAGATAAGAAAAGAGTCTGTAAATACTTCCTTGCCCTTGAACTCGTCACCTTTGGCAAGTCTGAAAATTGCCTCCCCGATTCCAAGAGAAATAAGCGGTATCAGGATTGCAGAAAGCTCAGATATATTTGTAGCGACCGAATACTCAGTAGTGGTAAGTATTTCAGTATATACTCTGGTAAGAAGATATACAAGAACTTTTGAACCGAACTGTCCTATCGCGATTATCGCGGTATTGCCGGCAAGTCTTTTTGTTCTTTCGTCAGCCATTTCATTCTCCAAAAAATCTATCTCATATTATTGTATCACAACGATATGATTTTTTCAAGCAATAATAAAAAGAGACGGCAGAAAGAAACGCCGTCTCTTTTTATTGTAAATTTTCAGAACAGAGGTGTGCCTTCCCATTCTTCAGGGGTAGGGATACCGAGTATTTTCGTAACAGTGGGAGCGATATCAATGATGGAAGCTGTTCTTCCGAAATCGGTTCCCGCTTTGAATTCCGGACCGTACGCAATGATCGGTATCGTCATATCTTCAGGAAGATCACTTCCGTGTCCGCGCCCGTGTCCGCCGTGATCTGCGGTTATAATAACTCTGTAATCCGCAGTCAGAGAATCGATAACGTCCTTTATGCACCTGCTTGCGTTCTTTACGCAGTCAAGATAGTTTTGCGACATCCAGCCGAAGTCGTGCCCTTTTTCGTCCGTTTCTCCAAGATAGAGAAAAACAAAATCAGGTTTATATTCTTCTACGTATTTGATGCAGGCGTCGGTAACGATCCTGTCAGAATCAGGATGCATCCTGTTTCTCACATAAAACAAACAATCGCACATTCCAGGCCTTCCGAGATCACGGAGCTGCTCCCAGTTGAAAAACATCGCGTTTGTTTTTCCGCTGTTATGTGTCGCTTCGATAAGACCCGGAAGAGGTCTTACCATTGAATGCCACGTATTATCCAGAATCCCGTGCCTGTCAGCCGGAACCGAGTGGAAAAGAGACGTGTGACAAGGAAGAGTTACGGACGGCATCACCGTTCTTGATTCAAAACAGGAAGCCCCTTTCTTTGCAATTTCCGGGAGTATATCCGAACCGCACTGCATAATTCCGTCGGGTCTCATTCCGTCAACAAGAATAAGCAAAACTTTTTTATCCATTTTGTTTCCTCATTTCGTTCTTTTTTATTTTGTAAATTTCTTCGGCAGCTATCCTCGCCTCGGCGGATATATTCCTCCCCTTTGGAAAGCAATAATAGAGAAAATCTCCGTCGCCGATGCAGATAACGTCTCCTATTTCGTACCAGAAATAATCAGAATAAAGCCCGTAGCACGACAAAGCAGGCTGTTCGTAACGTAATTTGCCTCCGCATCCGACAAGACTAAAACCGTCCGCAGTATGAGTCAGTTTGCCGTCTCCAACAAGATAAATCGCTTTGTAGTCTCTCATTATACCTATTTCAACGTCGCACTCAAGACGATATTCTCCGGACAGGATTTTTTTTCTTATTTCTTCTCTTTCCCATTTATACCAGTCCGGAATATGGCTGAATCCGTCAGTCGTATTCTTGCCTTCAAGCTTTCCGTTCTCAAGCATTTCCCACTCTGCGCCGCATTTCAGACATCTGAGTTTTACACCTTTTCCTTCGGTGCATTCTTCGCAAAGGCAGGCAGGGCACTTGAAAAGGATTCGATGAAGCCCGTCCGCTCTGAATGGCTCGCAGATATCTACGTTATCCGCAAGCTGCTCCGCAAATCCGTCAAACACAAATTGTGATTCGATCCTTGAGGTCAGTTCTTCGACCGGCAAACTCTTCACTTCCGATGAAGAAACTATGCAGTTTATCTTCGCAGAAACGTTTACCTTTCTCTTCTGAAGCATGTTGTAAAGCGGATCTCTCAGAAAAGCGCCTCTTGTCTTAACCATTATGACAGGAGCTCCGAGAACTTTCACAAGAACTCCGATCTTTTCGGGGAGCGGAGTTTGTGTTCCGTCAAAAGTATAACTTGCCTCCGGATAAAGAAGTACTGACGTTTTAAGAGAATTCAGACAGTACTTCATATCGCGCACAAGCGATAAATCAGTGACGAACTTTCTAGTCGGAATACATCCGAGTCTTCTCATCAATCCGAATTTACCTACAAATCCGTCGGAAGTACAAACAATATTGAATGGTTTGTCTTTGAAAACGGTTTCGCATATTTCGAGATCAATGAATGAAGAATGATTCATAAGAATCAATGCAGGCTTATCTGCTGCGTCGCCGAGATCTATCTCGTATCGGAAATTCGTTTCCTTAAGATCATTTTTACCGATCATTCTCGCAAGCGTCGTAAGGATCCTGGAAGGTTTTACCGGATCTTTGTGGACCGGCTTGGGAATTTTCAGAACCTCTTCATAAGAAAGATTCTTTGTTTTGATTTTCATTTCTTATTCAGAACGAATTCTGCAGAAGCCGCGGAAACGGCAAATTTAACGCATTTTCTGTCTCTATATACCATTTCTGTACAGTCGGTATCCATCTTAACCTTTTTGGCTTCTTTTTTATTAACGGATACAAGCTCAAACGCGTCAAGCGGAAGAATAACGATTGCAGAAGTGTTCGCAGGAATCTTTACCTTGTAAGTCCATTTGCCGCCTCTGAATGTTGAAGATACTTCTATTTTACCGTATGCAGATTCGTAAGAAGCATCGACTTTTTTGATTCTTTCATCAGGATACGGCGCTATAATGCTGTGCTTGAAAGCGGGAACGTCAACGTCAACGTTGATTCCTGCCATAACTCTGAACATCCACGCCGCAACGGCTCCGTATGCATAATGGTTGAATGAG
>JAEEGL011839868.1_pt1 | contig 15403 bp, 9 predicted proteins | sample 9134231 | NCBI WGS metagenome assembly JAEEGL01 (sample SAMN16246548, study PRJNA631951) | gut metagenome | biome: gut microbiome; feature: rumen; material: fiber-attached | host: Bos | place: Iran: Karaj | collected 2018-10 | reverse complement strand
GAAAAAAACATTTTAAAAAGAACAGAACAAGCAAAAGATCGAATTGAAGAAATTAAAGCAAAAAAAGAATCAATAATGCGAACTAAAGAAAGATTAGATGAAGAAACAGCTTTAATTAACGAAGAAATTCAAATTAAAGAATTAATTTTTCTAGATATGACTAAAAAATATGAAGAACTTAGACATATGTATCAAAAATATAATGTTCTATATAAAACTGTTTTAGGCGAACGTAATAAAAATGTAGTTAAAATTCAAAATAGTAATCAAAATCGTGCTGAATTAAAAGAAAAAATGAAAATTTTAACTACAGAAATGGACATTCTCGACAGTGAATTAAGTGAAATTTATAATAAAATTATTGATAAAGATAAAGATTTAAATAAAATGAATGCAAAACATAATTCATTAAAACAAGAAATTAATTCATTTGGGTTAAAAAATAGTAAATATAAAGAAGAAATAACAAAATTAACAAATGAAAATGAAAAATTACATAGTATTATTAATTCAATTGAAAATGAAATGGTTGGTTTTCGAGTTGATTATGAATTAGCATGTGAATCTCGAAATTACACAGGAATTCAATTGATAGATAGAAATGATGAACTTTGTATTTTTTATGAAAAAATTCATCACATCGAAACTAGAATAAGTGAATTATATAAAAAAATATTAGAAAAAGAAGCTGTTGTTAAGCGAAGCGCAGTTGAAGTAAAAGAAATTGAAAGATTCATTGAAGTAAATCGTAAAAAAATTCCTGAAATTCCTGAATTAAGTAATAAAATTAAAGAATTAGACACTGAATTAAAAATTTTAAATCAAACTTTAGAAAAATTAATTAAATATGTTGAAAATCCTGAAAATAATCTTAAAAATGAATTGCCAGGAGAAGATTTAGATACAAGCTATTTAAAACTTAAATACGATCAATTAACTGAAATGTTAAATCAAAAAAAAGAAAAATTATTAGAAAAAGAATTAATAAATGATGAAATTAATGAAATCGCAGAAAAATTACGTAAAAAAGCTCTTGAAGATCGAGGAAAAAATTTAAAAATTTCTAAAGAAATAAACGAATATGAAATTAAATTAAATGATATAACAAGAAAAAATATTGCATCTACTAGTGAATTATCAATGTTTCAAGCTATTTTAACAAAATTAGAAAGTACAAAAAAAGAAAAAGAAGAATATTATTATGAATTAGAAAAAAGATTCAAAAATGGATTGGCACCTCCAAAAGAATGGTTAAGTGCATATCAAAGTCAAAAGACTGTAGAAGCAGGTAGAAAACAATATTTAATGAATAGAGAAAGAGAAATGAGAGAAAAAGAAAATATAGTTATAGGTCAAATACCACATAGAAAAGGACCAGAAAAAAGAGTTGAAGAATATATAGATCCTAAAACAGGTCTACCTAGTTGTGTCTATGGCAAATTTGCTCCTTTCAATCCTTATGAAGAACCTAATAATATGAGACATTTGAGAAAATATCAAGAAAAATTGAAAAAACCTGAAGAAAATAAAGAAAAAGAAAGAGTTGTTGAATTATAATAAAAAAAAAGATATATATATATAATATAAGGAATAAATTTTATTCATATTAATTATATACACATATTATAAATATAATAAAAAATATTAAATTTTTTTTTAATTTTTTTAATTTTAATATGAAAAAAAAATTTAAAATTACAAATAATAATAATAATAATAATTTAAATTCCGATTCAAAAAACAATATTTCAAAAATAAAACCTGAAAAAATAAAAGAAAATGAACTTAAATATATTAAATTTAATATTATCAAAATCAAACATTTCAAAAGCAGTAATAGAAGAAATAAACTCCGAACTATATTACGAAACATTAACAGGGAAAGGTTTAATAACCTTCATAAACAATCTTAATACGAAGGATACATAAAAAACGGAATTCTTCAATCCCAAAACGAAGAAAGTACACTAACATTCAAAGATGGAACAATCTACACAGGAGAAATAAAAAACAATAAAATTTCAGGAAAAGGAAAATATTTTTTTCCAACAGGTTCAACATATTTACAGGCGAGGTATTAAATGAATATAGAAATGGTAAAGGTATATATAACACCATAGAAGGTATATCTTATGAAGGTGAATGGAAAAATGGATTAAAACATGGAAAGGGAAAAATGATTAATAATGAAATTATATATGATGGTGAATGGTATAATGGTAATATGCATGGTAATGGGAAATTAATTTGGAAAAATAATAATAATATTAATAATGTTAATCATAGTAATAATATTTATAATGGAAGTTTTAAGTTTAATAAAATTATAGGAGATGGGTGTATGATTTGGAATGATAGAAATGAAAAATATTTTGGGTATTTTAATGATGGAAAACAAGATAGGTATGGTATACATATATGGTTTGAAAATAAGGGGGAAATTAAATTATTGAGAAATAGATATGTTGGGGAATGGAGGAAAGGAAAAAGATGTGTGTGGATATGGAATTTTTTTTATGCAAAACAATTGATGTTAAAAAAGAAGAAGAAGAAAATAATAATATAAATGAAAATATTTTTTCCAGTAGAGATAATAATAATAATTTTGATAATAATAATAATAAAAATAAAGAAGATAAAATTAATTTATTAGAAAAAATAAATAAAAAATATGAAAATAAAAAGAAAATAATTAAAAAAATTATAAATAATAATAATAATAGAAACAAAAATAATAATTTACCAAATATTTCAATTTCAATGAGTCCAAAAAGCAAAACAAACAACATAAACAAAAGAAACGAAAATTTAAAAATTCCCCAATCAATAAGAAACAGTAAAAATACAATAAACATAAGTTCAAAAAATGAAAAAAAATCATTAAATAAATTTATTCCTTTTATTAATCTTTCAGATTTATTTTTATTAAATCCTTCAATTGCATCAGAACAAAAAGAATTAGAAAATATTATAATAAGAAATTTAACTGAAATTAGAAGATTATATTAGTTATATTAAAAATTTAAATATTATAAAAATAAATAATTTACATCATTTTAAATATAAAAATGTTATTATTAAAAATAATAAAATTATCATTTTGAATATATTTTAAAAATAAAGTATTTATAATTCATAAATATTGATGATATTAAGTTTATAAAAAATAAAAAAAATTTAATAATTAAAAAAAAAAGAAATAAAAAAATTATAAATTTAATTTTTAAGATTTAAATTATTTTCTTTGTATTTTTTAATTAATGATTAAGCAGATTGGACTTAATGAGATAATTTATATTATTTATTTAATTAAATAATAATTTATATTATTTTTATTTTTTATTATTTATTTTTTAATTTAAAATTTTTTAATAATTTACTTAAATTTAATTTATTTTTAAGTATATAAATTTTTTTAATTTAAAAATTTTAAATTAATGTTAAATTCAACAAATGATTATAAAACAAATTCAGTTTTATTTGTACAATATTCATTAGTTTGGTTATCAATTCAAATAGTAATAGAAATTTTAAACAAAAATTTATCACAATTTGATAAAAACATAATTATTGAAAAATTAAATAAAATCTTAGAAATTAATGAACAATTAAGTAAAAAAGTAACTGAATTTGTTCTAAATGATTTTTGTAATGTAATTTATAACCTTAAACTTTCAAATCTGGACTGTTATAATAATTTTATAAAAAAATTTAGCAATTCAAATATTGAATCATTTGATTTATCTGTTATAAATAAAAATTTTACTAATGATTATAATAAATATTTGAATTTAAAAAATAAAAAAAATAATAATGAATCAAAATATTTTAATGTAACTGAAAAAATTATAAATGATTTTCAAAAAAATATTGAAGATAATGAAAATATTTCTTTTAATTATTTAGAGTTATTTTATAAAAACATAAAAAATAGAAATGATTTAAATATAGAAATTAACGCTTTAGAAAATGAATTAAATAAAACAAAAGAAGATATTAATAAAAAAAATAACACAATAGTTGTTTATGAAAAAGATAAACAAAATTTGATTCAAAAAATAAATAATATAACAAATAATAATAATGAATTAAATTTAAAATTAAAAAATTTAGAAAAATCAAACAATGAAAAAAGTGTGATTATCGATGAATTAAATAATAAAAATAACCAATTAATACAATTTAATAATAAATTAAATGAAAATACAAAAATGATAATAAATAATTATGAAGAAATTTTTGATGAAATGAAAAAAAAAACTAAAGAAAACAGAGAGGAAATGAATCAAATGCTAAATGATTTAAAAATTGAAATAAAAACTAATTTTGAAAAAATAGCACAACAAAATAAAGAAATAAATGAAAATAAAGAAGAAATAAATAAATTAAAAGAAGAAATAAATAAATTAAAAGAAGAAAATAAACAAATCAAAAAAGATTATGAAAGTAAAATAGAAAATATAAAAAAAGATTATGAATGTAAAATAAAAATATTAACTGATGAAATAGAAGAACAAAATAATAAAATTACAGATTTATTTAATATAAATAACCCATTTAATAAATAAAATTAATTTTTTAAATTTTTATTATACTATTGTTATCATTTATTATTTTTAAATTTTTTTTTTTTTGTTTTTAATTTAATTTTAAAACTAATTTATTTAATTATTTATATTTTTATATTTGAATATTAATAAAAATGAATAATGATTATATTAATTTTAATTTAATTATATTTAACTCTAATAATAAAATAGAATTATTTTTGTTTTCATAATTTTTAATTATAATATTGATAGAATTTCCAAAATCACAAAAAGTTTCTTCATTTATTTTATAATTTTTATTTTATTATTTAAAATATTTATAATATCTCTTATATTTTTATTTATATTAAAATCTATAATTTCAATATTAAAATTATTATTAATTTGATTTAAATATTTTTTATAAAAATTTTCTAATGTTTCAATTTCATTTATATTTTTTATTTTTTCAATTTCATTTATTATTTTTTTTCAATATTATATAATTCATTTTCTTTTGAATATTTTTTCTCTTTTTTTTTTGATTTTTTTGATAATGACATAAATAATATTAGATTTTTAATTTAATAAATATTATTAAAATATAATAATAATAATATTATTATTATTCTTTATATTAAATTTAAATTAATATTTTTATATAAAATTTTATTAAAAAAATAAAAAAATTAAATATATTTAAATTATAATAATAATAATAAATAAAATTAATTATAAAAAATTTTTATTTTTAAAATTTATTTATATTTAAATATATATTATAATAATTAATTTAACTTAGAGCTAAATAAAACATTCATTACTAATTATATATAACTTAAATAAAAATAATATTAATAATTTTTTATAAAAATTTTAACTAATTTTAATCACACATTTATTTTAATAATTAAAAATATTATTAAAATAATTTTTTAAAATTTACAAGTTAATAAAATTGATATTATTAATTCCTTTATAATAAAAATATTTATTAAAATTATTATTATTGTTTAAAATAGTATTTTGTTGAAAATTTAATTTATTAAATTTTTTCATAGAATTAATTTTTAACATTCCACAACGATTACATTTAATTCTAAAAGAAAAATTTAAATTATTACAATTAAAACAATTCCAATCACCTTCTCTAATTTGGAAATTCTTTTTATTATTATTATTACTATTATTATTATTATTATTACTATTATTATTACTATTATTATTACTATTATTAATATTATTATTATTATTTTCTATTTTATTCATTAATAAGTTATTTTTAATTATACCATTATTATCAATTTGTAAATTATTAAAAAATAAATTGTTATTAAATTGGTTTAAATTGTTTAAAAAATTAATTTGATTCAAATTAATTGAATTAAAATTATTAATATTATTATTTTGTTTTTCTTCTTCTTCTTCATTTTCTTTTTCTATATTATTTTCATCTATATTTTCAGTTTCGTTTAATTGAAATGTTGGAATATCTTTTTTTGTTTCTTTTCTACTTATTTCTGGAGAAATTTTTTCTAAAGATTCTATAAGATCACTATTAAGATATTCATGTAATCTTGATTTAGGAACATTAGGTAAATCAATAGAAAATTTATAATTATTTTGTTTCGTATTATTTTCAGTGATTGAATTTGTTCTTGAAATATTATTACTTGAATCATCAGTATGAATTATAAAAATATTTTTATATTTTAAATTATTTACATATTCGCTATCATCAAAAATATCTTCATTATCAGAAAAATTTGTTTTTGAAATATCATTTTCGTTGTTTGTAAATTGTTTATTTTTAGGTATGAAAATTTTTGAATTTATATTAAGTTCTTTAGACATTTAATATTTAATTATTTTAATTTATAAGCTTAAAATAGAATTTTTAAAAAATAATAATAATAAAAAAAAAAGTATTAAAAAATTTATTTATAAAATAACTTCAATATTTAAAAAATAGTCTATTATTTAAAATATAAATAAAATATTGTAAATTTATAATCTTTAATTTATTTATTTATATTAAAATAAATTAAAATTTTAATTTAATTTTTGATATGATTCAGAAGGACTATTATTTTTTTCAATTATATTATCATCTGAACTTTTTCTATTTATCATTTCTGTTAAGAAATTACTTTTTTTCTCTTTTTCATTTATAAAATAACTTTTCGCATCCAAATTTTGATAATATTTTTTACTTTGTTTTTTCTTACAATGTTTACTTATTTTTAATCCATAAAACCAAAACACATAAATAAAATTAATTAATAATAACCATTTCATAAAAGCACATAAAATATTAGTTTTTTTTAATAAATTTATTTGTTTATTTTGAAAATCAATCGTTTTATCTGCTAATAATCTATTAATTTCCCAATTAGATTTTAATAAAAAGAAAAAAGAAAAACCAATACTAACTCCTTTAATAACAAACATAAAAAGAAATTCTAATAATAAATTAGGAAATTTATTTTCTCGTTTTGATTTTTCTCTTAAATTATCTGCATTAACATCACTTTCTTCATTGCTACCATAAAAACAAAAATTTAAAAATATCGTAAAAAAAATATAAGAAACATCATAACATAAAACAATCATTATTAATTTTATAGAAGGATAACCTAAAATTTCAGTTAAATATTCATAAACATAATGTAAATCATTTGAAGTTGAATTATATAAATTTTTAAAAAAATTTGTTAATAATAAAGCTAAAAATGAATTAATTGCAGTTAATAAAAAACTTATTAATGATAATAATGTTGATCTTTTCATTTAAATATTAAATTTTTAATATATTAATAAAAATTTAAATTATTTTTTTATTATAATTAATATTATGTCTGTTGAAGAGATTGAAAATAAAATTTTTTTATATGAAAGGAACATTTCAAATGAAAATAATTATTTAAATGATAATTTGAAAAAAATATTAATAATTAATAAAAATTTAAAAAATGAAATTTGTACTTTAAATAATCATATTTTAACTATTAATAATGAAAAAAGTTCGATTTTAAATGATAAAAAACAAATTGAAGAAAATTTTAATTCTTTAAAAAATGATTATGAAAATGTTTTAAATGCTTTAGAAAATTTAAAAATAAATTATGATAATTTAGTTAATGAATATAATATTCAAAAATCAAGTTTAAATAATTTATGTGAAAAAAATTATTTATTTAAGAATGAAAATGAAAAAAATATTAATGAAAATAATGAATTAAATAAAATTTTAAATAAATATCAAAATGAATACAATATTTTAAATAAAAATTATGAAATTGTTAAAAATGATAATATTTTATTAAAAGAAAAAAATGAAAATTTAATTAAAGAAAATTATGAACAAAAAAATTCTATTTTTTTATTAAAAAATATTCAAATGAAAATTGAAAATGAAAATAAAATATTAAATAAAGAAAATAATGAAATTAAAGAAAAATTTAATAAAATTAATATTGAATTTAATGATATAAAAAAAGAAAAATATGACATTGAAAATAAAAAAGTAAAATATGAAATAGAAAATGAAAATTTAAGAAAATTAAATTATGATAATTTAGATGCAAAAAAAAATTTAGATGAATTAAATTTAAATTTTGAAAAATCAAAAAAAAATTTTGAAAATGAAATTAAATCATTAAAATTTCAATTAAGTAATTACGATAAAATAATAAATGATTCATTAGAAAATTTTATTTTTTGGATTAATAATTATTTAACTAAAAATTTTTCTTCAATTGAAATTCCAAATATTGATTATAATCAACATTTTGATTTTAATAAAAATAATGTGAAAATTAATTTTGATAAATTAAATAATTGTTTAATAGAAAATAAAAAAAATTTAGATGATAAAATAAAAACTTTAAATGATAATTTAAATAAATATAAAAATAATAATCTTTCTCTTCAAACTCAAATTGCAAATATTAATCAAAATTTTAATGATTTATTTAATTTTATTATTGATTTTAATAAAATTGAAAATATTATTGAAATAAATGATATAAAATATAATAATGAATTAAATAAAAATCAAATTCTTATTTTTTTAGAAAAATTTTTTGAAAAATTTCAATATTTAAAAAGAAATTTTAATACTCAAAATTTAGTTGAAGATAATTGTCAATTATGTAATATTTTAGATGAAATGAAAATTAAAAATAGTCAATTATTAGAAGATAATATTATTTTAAATAAAAGAATTAAAAATAATGAAATGGAAATGATTTTAAAAGATAAACAAATTTTTTCTCAAAATGAAATTATTAAAAAATTAAAAGAAAAAAAAATTGAAGTTACTATTAATGAAGACATTGAATTAAAAAAAAAAGTTGAAGAATTAGAAAAAGAAAATAAAAAATTAATAGATGATAATAATATTTTAATTACTAAAGTTAATGAATTGCAAAATAAAATTAATGAATTAGAAACTAATTATCAAACATATAAAAATGAAATTAATAATTATGATAATAATAATAATAATAATACAAACAATGAAAATAAATTAAATAAAGATTTAAAAAAAAGAAAATAATTTTTTATTTTTTAATTATAATATTTAATTTATAAATTGAAATAAAAGTTAATATTTAATTAAAAATTAATAATTATCAGATGAAAAATTATTATTATAACTTGTTGTATTAATTGTTGTATCTTTTTTGGCTTTTTCTATTAAATTTTTAACATCTGTGTTTAATTTTTTTGCCATTCTAATACTATTTGCTCCTTGTTGAGAATATTCTTTAAAAGATTTTTTAATTACAGCTGATAAATTATTAATTTTTTCATCTTTATTATTTATTAAATTTTTAAAATTAATTTTTAATGTATTAATATTATTTTTTAATTCTTTATTATCTTTTTCAAGTGAATTATTTTTATTATTAATCATAATATTAATTTTTTTCATTTGATGAAATTCGTTGTTTAAAAAATTAATTTTATTCATATTTTCATTTAAAATATTTTCATAATTTTTAATAATATTATTATTAAAATTATTTTTTATATTATCAATTTCAGTTTTTAATGAAAAAATTATTGATTGATATTTTTTTTGAATTTTTTTTGTTTTTAATTGAATTTCTAAAAAAATATAATTAATTTTTTTTAATAAATTTTGTTTATCATTATTTAATTTATTAATTTCATTATTTAATTCATTGATTTTATTATTTAATAAATTATTTTTTTCTTCTAATTCATTTATTAAATTCAAATTTGAATTATTAATGTTTAATTCATTTTGTAAATCTTTATTTTTTAATTTTAATTCATTGATTATTTTATTATTATTAAAATTAGAATTATTTAAATAATCAATAATTTTATTTTGATTTAAATTAAAAAAATTTTTATAATTTTCAATTTCGCTTTTTAAACTTTTATTTTGTGATTTTAAAATATTAATTTGATTTAATAAATTATTTTTCATAAATTTTAAGAGATTATTAATATAAATTTTAATATTATTATTTTCATTAATAATATTATCGTAATTTAAAATTTTATTGTTTAATTCTTCGTTTGTTTTATTAATAATTTTATTTGTGTTTTGTAAATCTTGAAAATTATTTTGTAAATTTTCTAATTTTGAATTTAAAATTTTATTTTGAATTTCAATTTCACTTTTTTCATTTTTTAAAATGTCATTTTTTGATTTTAAATCATTAAAATTATTATTTAAAATATTTTTATCATTTTCTAAATTAATAATATTATTATTTAAATCATTTATTTTTTTTTCACTTTTTATTAAATTATTTTTAATGTTTTCTGTTAAAAATTCGTATTCTAATTTTTTTTCATTTTCGAAATTTTTTATTTTATTTTGAAATTCTAATATTAAATTTTTCTTTTCATTTTCTATTTCATTGTTCATTTGTTTTTTGTAATTATTTTTTATTATTTCTAAATTATTTTCATATTCGGTTTTTAATATGTATTCTTTCTCAAAATTTTTTAATAATCTTTCTGATTCTTTTAATTTTAAAATTTCGTTGTCTTTTTCTATTAAAATATCTGAATTTTCTTTTAAAATTTTTTCTATTTCTATTTTTTGATTTTTTTCTAAATTTTCGATTATTTTTTCATAATCGTTTTTTGTGGAATTTAATTTTTTTTCCCAATCATTTTTTACTAATAAAAGTTTATTTGACATGTCTTTTATTGAATCTTTTAAATTTTTTTCTGATTGAATTAATTTATTTTCATAGTTTTTTGAGAGATTTTTTAATTTTTCATTTTCATTTATTAGATTTTTTAATTGATTTTCTATTTCCATTGATTGTTCTTTCATTATTTTATTTTGACTAAAATTATTATTGTCATTTAAATTATTTTCCTCATTATTATTTAAATTATCACTTACAATTTTTCTTTCAGTTTCATAATGTTCTAAAATATTTTTATAATTTTTATTTTCTTCAACAACTTTTTTATATTTCAAACTAGAATCAAAAAATTGTGTTTGAATATTAGTAAAATTATTTTTTAATTCTTCAAATTCTTTACTTTTTTCTTCTAATTTCATATCCGATTCTTTAAATTCAATTTCATAAACAGAAATAATTTTTTGTAATCTATCAATTTCACTTTTCATTTTATTATTTTCATTTAAAAGAATATTTTTTTCATTTTCTAAAATAGCAATTATATTATCTTTTTCATTTAATTCATTATTTATTAAATTATTATTTGAATGAATATTATTTAAATTATTTTCAATTAAATTTTGTTTTGATTTTAATTCACTAATTTCTTCAATAAAATTACTTATTTGATTTTCTCTTTCATAAAATAAATTTTCATTTAATATTTTTTTAATATCAAAATAAGAAGTTTTTACATTTAAATTTACACTTTTACTCAAATCATCAATTTTTTCTAAACATATTTTAAAATTACAATACAAAGAATTTATATGATTTTCATAAGAAGATTTTAAATTTTTTATATATTCAGAATTTATTAAAATATTATTATCATTATTATTATTATTTTCTATATTATTTATATTATTATTATTATTAAAATTATTATTTAATAAATTATCATTTTCTAATGATCTTTTACTTAACATTGCAAATTCTTCTGAAATATTATAATTATTATTATTATTACTACTATTATTTTGATTGGTTTTATTATTATTAAAATTATTATTATAATTATTATTATTTTCATCTACAGAATTATAAAAATTATTTAAATTTTGCAAATTATTATTATAATTAGAATAACTATTTGTATAAGAATTTGAATGAATATTTTCATTCATTGAAAAATTTTTTTTATATTGAACAATTTTATTATTTAATATTTCAGTTTCATTTAATAATCTATTTGTATTTACATTATTATTATTAAATTTATTGTTATTTTGATTAGACATATAAAAATTTAAATAAATTAATTTAAATTAAATATTATAATTTTAATTAAAATAATATTCAAATTTTAAATATAAAATTTTATATAATGAATGTTTGTTTTCAAATTTACGATTTTTATCCAAATAATTTATTAAAAGAAAATAAAAATCTTCATTTAACAATTTTTAATTCATTTAATGATATTTCAATTAATATTGAAAAATCAATTATAAATAAAAAATTATATAATTTCAAAACAACAACAACAATAATAAAATTTGGTTTGTTTAATGATAAAAATTTTTTAGGAATTGGTTCTTTTAATGTTAAAAATGAAATTAAATGGATAAAAATAAAAAATGAAAATTTAAACGATGAAATTAAAATGAAAATTTTATGTTTTAATTATAATGATAATATTATAAATAATAACAAAACTCGAAATAATAATTCAGCTAATAAAACACCAAAAAAAAATGATTATTATAATAATAATATAATTTTGAGTAATAAAATAAATAAAAATAATAATTATAAAATTTCTTTAGAAACTTCAATTAAAAAAAATAATAAAATTGAATACTTTCATAATAATTATAATTTAATCACAAGTTCTTCAAATCAAAATTATGATTCAATTAAAAATAATAATAATAGTAAAAATTTATCACCAAATAATTCAATAAAATCTTTTAATAGTAATTCAAATACAAAAAGTTTTTCTATGAGAAATTTTCGCATAGTAAAAAATAAATTTAATAATAAAAAATTTTTAAATAAAAATAAATTTTATTCTCCAAAATCAATTAAAAATCATTCTGAAACAAATTTAAATAAAAACGAAATAGAAAATAAAATTTTAGACAACGATTTTAAAAAAAACATAAGTAAAGATGATTTTTTAACAACAGATATTTTTCCTAAATCAAATTCATGTAATGATATTTTTCCAATTAATAATTTAAATAATAAAAGAAAAATTAATAATAAAAGCAAAAGAATATTTAAAAAAGTAAAAGAAGATTTTGATTTATTATATAATAATATTAATATAAAAAATATTAAAAATAAAGTTATTTTATTTGAATTTGAATATTTTGTTGAAAAATTTTTAGAAATGAATTTATGTTATTTAAATGAAATTAAAAAATTAAATAATGAAAATAAAGAATTTAATAATAATATTAAAAATTATCATAGTAAAATTAAAGAAATTCTTAAAAATAAAAATAAAATGAAAATTTTTAATGAAAATAAAAAATTTAATATTAGTAAAAATAAAATTAATAAATTTAATCAAATTAATAGCATTAAAAATCAAATGAATATTTTAAATAAAATTTTTGATTATAATAATAATGATAATCGAAATTTAAATAAAAAAAAATTTTTATATGAAATTATTAAATATAATTTTTTTTTCTATAATAATTCTATTAATAAAATTAATTTTTTAAATTCAAATAAACAAAAAAATTTTATTAAAAAATTATTTTTAAAAGAAAATAACATAAATATATTAAATAATTTTTCATATAATAATAATAATAATATAAACAATTCAAATAAAAATAAGAAAAATATTAATGATAAAATTCTAAATTTAAAACAAAAAAAATTTAATTTAGTTTTAGCAACTGATTATATAAAAAATAAAAATAATAATAATTATGAAAAATATTTTAATACAAATAAAAATAATAAAAAAAAAATTATATTTAATAATAATAATAATAATAATTATATTGATTTAATTGATAAATTAAAAAAAATTAATAATAATAATAATATAAACAGTAATAATAATATAAATTATAAATTAAAATTTAATTCAAATCATTATAGAAATAGAAGTAATAATTATTAGAAAATTTATTTATTTATAAATAAAAATTTAATATTATATTTATTTATTTAATTATTTTAAAATAATTTTAAAATAACAATTATAAAATATAAAATGGATAAATTAAATTTTAATTTTCTTTTAAAATCACATATAAAACATAGAAATAATAATCATAATAATTCTTTAAAGAAAAATAATAATAATTACACAGTTATTAAATCTTTAAATAATAGTAGAACTTTATCTTTAGTTGATTCAATAACAAAAAATGAAATTAAAAAAGATTTAAATAAAAATCACAATATTAATAATATCAAACAAAATTCTTTTATTTCAAAAAAAGAAAATAAATTTAATAAAACTTTTCATTCAAAAAAAAAATATATTACTATTATTCATAATAATAAAAATAAATATTTTAGTAAAAATAAAAATAATCATAATAACAATAATAATAATAAAAAAATTAATTCTAACAATAATAATTTTACTTTAAATCATAAAAGAGGAAATAGTAATAATAATATAGAACCTATTAATACAACGACTAGTACAACAACAACATCAACAAGCAAAAGAATTAATTATAGACATCAAACATTAAAAAATAAAAATTTTAATTATTTTGATTCGATTTTTAAAAATAAAATGAATTTATTAAATAATAATCATTCTAATAATAAAATTAAATATAATAATTTAAATAATCAAAGTATTAATAATAATAATAATAATAATAAAAATAATAACAATCATTTTAATTCAAATAATAATATAAATGTAAATTTTCAAAGTAAAATTAATATTAAAAATATAAATAAACGTTTAAAAAATAATGAAATTATTGATAAAAATAATATTAACTATTTAAAATATTTAATAAATGCTAATTTAAATACAAGAAATTTACATAATAATAATAATCAAAATCATAAAAAATTAAATTTAACTAATTATTATTCAAAACAAAATAATTTATATAATAATTTTATTAATAATAAAAATAATAATAATAATAATAATCATATTAATAATGATGAGATTTACTTTCATACTAATTATAATAGTAATAATTTATCTAATATTATTATTAATAATAATAATAATTTAAATAACTCAAAAATTCAAAGTAAATCAAATCTTGATTTAATTAGTGATGATAGTGTATTTTTTAATAGTAAACATACTTCTAATACTATTACTAATAATAATAGTAAAGAAAAAAATTACTATGAAGAAACTGTTACTTTGACTTATACAGAAGATGATGATGAAAATAATAAAAATATTTATAATAATAATAATAAAAATAATAAAAAAATATATAAAAGAAATTATAATGATAATATTTTAATTAATAATATTAATAATCAATATTATAATAAAAAAGATTTTATGAGTTTTTGTCAAGAAATGAATAAAAAATTATTTGGGAATAAATAATTTTTTTCATATTATTTTATAAATTTTTAATAAATTTTATATTATATATATTAATATATATATTAATATATTTTATAAGATATAAATAAATAAAAACATATTAAATTATAAATTAAATATTAAAAATTTTTTAAAAATTGTCTTAATTTTAATCATCAATTGGGGATTGGGGATTGGGG
>JAEEGL010458028.1_pt1 | contig 15403 bp, 8 predicted proteins | sample 9134231 | NCBI WGS metagenome assembly JAEEGL01 (sample SAMN16246548, study PRJNA631951) | gut metagenome | biome: gut microbiome; feature: rumen; material: fiber-attached | host: Bos | place: Iran: Karaj | collected 2018-10 | reverse complement strand
TTCATTTTCATTTAAAGAAAAATTTTTTTTTAATAGAGATAAAATTTTAGATTTTTTTATTGTAATTTTTGGATATTTATATGTTATATTTGATTTATAATCTAATTGAATTTCAGAAATACATATTATTTGATATATGAAATGAATAAAAAATAAAATTATCATTTTCATATAATTAAAAAATTAATAATTTCAAAAAAATAAAATGTATTATAAAAAAGTAATTAATAAATTTAAATTCAATAAAAATATTTTATAATTTTATGTTTTATTAATTATAAAATTTCTCTAAAAAATTTAATATTTAACAATTTTATAAATAAATAAAAAAATAAAATTTTATTTTATATTAAAAATAATAATATAAAAATAATAATATTTTTTTTAATTTGTTTTAAAATAATAATTATTTGATTTTATATAAATTCATCATTTTGAAATTTATTTAAATTTATGCGAAAGAAAATTTTACCTAGAATTAATTCAAATAAATTTGCTATTCCAAATTTAAAAGAATTTAATTATGATTCAGATTCTGAAAATAATAATAATAATTTTATATTTACTTCTTCAATTTTTATTTTAAATAAAAATGAATTAAATAAAGATAAAAAAATTTCTAATTTTCAATTTTTGTCTGATAAAAATAATAAATTTATTTTCGATAATTATATTCAAAACCAAGTGACTGAAAGAAAAAAAAATATAAATAAAAAAATAAAATTAAAATCAATTTCAACAAATTTTGATTTAAATAATAATAATTTTAATAATAATAATAATGAAAAAATTAAAAATTTAGAAAAAAATTTAAGTAATAATTTAATAACTTCAAATAATTTTATTAATATAACTGATAATAATAATAAAAACAAAATAATTTCAAGAAATAATAAATTTTTTAAAAATAAATTTAAAGTAATTTACACATCAAAAAATAATAAAATTCCAACATTAATGAATAATAATAAAAATAATAATAATATTACTAAAAATTCTAATAAAATATGTAATAACTTATCATTAAATAAAATAATAAAAAAAGAAAGAGTTTTAAATCTTAAATTTAGTGAAAAATATGGAATAAAACTTTATTTTTAAATATTAATATTATTTTAAATATTTTATTATTATAATTATTGTAATAAAAATAAATATTGTTTTATATTATTAAAATTATTTTTAATTTTATGGAAAAAATTTCAAATTTTATTGAAAATTATAATAAAAATATAAATATTAATGAAGAAAATATTTATAAAAAGAATTTAATAATTTCTAAAATAATTATAAGTGAATTATTAGAAGAAAAAAAAGAATATGAAAATAAAATAAATGAATATGAAATTAAAATAAATGAATTAAATTTAATTAATAAAAATATTGAAAATGAATTAAATGATTCTTTAAATTCTTTAAAATTAATTCATAATGATTATAAAATTTTAACAGAAAAATTTTCTGAATTTAAAGAAAAGAAAAAAATTGAAAAAAATACTTTAATTGAAAATGAAAAATTAAAAAGTCAAATTAGTTTATTAAATAATAAAAATTCTGAATTAGAAAATAATATTAAATTATTACAAAATGAATTAGAAAATCAAAAATTTTTAAATAAAAAATATAATGAAAAAATTGATTTAAATATTAATGAAAAAAATAAAAATTTTGAAAATTTAAATGAAAATTATAAAAGAATTAATAAAGAATTTAATAAATTAAAAAATGAATATAATTTAGTAAATAATCAAAAAATTTCATTAGAAAATATAATTAAAAAATTTTGCCCAAATAATTTAATTTTATCTATTGTTGATTTAAATAATGATATATTAAATTTAGAATATAAAAAATTTGATTTTAATGAAGATTCAGAAAAAATTGATAATAAAATAAATGAATATAAAAATAATTTAAAAAGTTTAGAAAAAGAATTAAATAAAGAAAATAATTATATTTTTTCAATCAGTCAAAATTCAACTTTTTTTAATAATAAAATTAATGATATAAAAAATAAAGAAATAAATTTAACAGATTCTTTAACTTTATATGAATATAATTAATTAAAATTATTATAATATAAAAAATTATAAATATTATTAATTATAATTTTTTATAAAATAAATAAGATTAATAAATATATTTATTTAAGTCCTAATTTTTTTCTTAAAGCCAACCAATATTCATCAGAATTTGGATCTAAATTTTTTAAATCATCATTTTTAACATTTTTTTCTTCATTTTCTTCTGTTGTTTTATTGTTTTTTATTATTTCATCATCATTTTTTTTGAATTTTTTATTTATTTTATTTATTTCAGATAAATTATTATTTTCTTCACTTCTTTTTCTTTTTTCAAAATAACCTTTAGGAATTTCCAAATTTTCAAAAATATCTTCATCTTCTTCTTCTTCTTCAATACTTTCTTTTTTATCATTTTTATCACTTTTATCATCTTCTTTATCTTTAAATTTCCCAAAATTAATTTCATTTTCCAAAACACTTTTTCTTTCTTTTAATTGTCCATTTTCTTCTAAAACATTTCTTTTTATAATTTTTGGTAAAACAATATCAAAAACACTTTCATTTTCAATTAAATTTTCAACTAATTCATCCATATAAATTATTTTATATTCTCCACTATTATCAATATAAATTAATTTTTTATAATCATTATATAATTTTTCTAATTTATTATAAATTTTTATAGAATTATATGTTAATCTTATATAAAAAACTGTTAATGCTCTTAAATATTTATTTTCAGGATCATTTAATAATTCATCTATAATTTCTTCTTCAGGAGAAATTTGTAAAAATTTAACTAAAAGACATAAAAATTCAGTTGGTTGATTTGTTGAAGGTTTTAAACTTCCAATGTATTTTAAATCAAAAGATAAATCAATTAAACCTTCTAAATTAAGAGAAAAACATTTTAATTTATAATAATTTGATGTAAAAACTTTATTACGTAAAATTGTTTCTAAACAATTTAAATTATTTTTTTTCATTTTATAAATAAATATTATTAATATTATTATTAAATTTTATCTTTTATGTCTGGAAAAGAAAATTTTGAATCAAAATATAAAACATTATTAAATGATTATAATGAATATAGAAAAGAAACTGATGAAATTTGTAAAGAATATGAACAAACTATTGAAATATTAAATAATAGTATTAAAACATTAAAATCACAAAATAAAAATATTTTACGAGAAAATAATTCTTTAAAAAATCAAAATAAAAATCTTCAAATTGATTATGAAAATATGAAAAAGAAAAATTTTGATAAATTAACTGAAATTAAAAATTTATCTGATGAATTAGAAAATTTAAATCAAAATTTATCTTCAACAAAAACCGAAAAAAAAATAATGAAAGATAAAATAGTTGTTATTGAAAATGATAATGAAAAATATATTAATAAAATAAGAGAATTTGAAAGTGAAAATAAAGAATTAAAAGAAAAATTAGAAAATTATGTTGAAGAAAATATTACTTTGCAAACTGAATTTGATGAATATAAAATTCAAAAAGAAGATCAAATAAATAGCTTAAAAATTGAAAATGAAAATAATAAAAAATATATAAAACAATTAAAAAATAAAGAAAAAGAAGATGATGAAATGAAAAGTAAAAGTAATTCTACTGGAAATAATATATTAAAATTAATTGATAAAATGAAAAAAAGAAGAGATGAATTAATTTCATTTAAAAATGGAATTAAAGAAGAAGTTAATAAAGAATTTGGGGTAGATATTTAAATAATTATTTATTTATTTATTTAAATTATTTATTATAACATAATATTGAAATAATTATTAATTTATTAAAATTTATAAAAATTTTTTAAAAAAATTTATAAATAATTTTATTAAAAATTTATATTTCATAATTTATGAATGAAAACAAAATAGAATATATTAAAGAATGGGTTATAAATGATAATAATAATAATATAAAAAATAATAATTCATTATTAAATAAAAAAAGAAAAATAAAAAATAATAAAAATAATAATACAAAAATTAAAAATGATAATAATAATCCTTTATCTATAGAATTAAATGATGCTTATAAATATTCTGAATCTGAAAAATTAAAAATTTTAACTGATATTGAAAATAAAAATAATTTCATATATAATTATCTTCCTTTAACTAATTATTATTCATATTCATATACTCATCAAGAATATATAGATAATATTTTATGTGCAACAAAAACATTATTTATTTTTACAACAAGCACAGATGGAATAATAAAATTTTGGAAAAAAAATTATAAAAATATTATGTTTTTAAAAAAATTTAAAATATATAATTCAAAAATAACAGGATTATCTTTAAATTTTAATCAAGATTATTTATCTATTTGCTCTTATAAAGAAATGAATATAAAAATATTTGATATAAAAAATATAGATTTAATAAATATTTTAAATTTAGATTTTTTACCTAATTTATGTCAATATTTATTAGATGATAAAATATCAATTTCTGAAAATAATTCAGAAAATATTTATATTTATGATAGCCTAAAAAATGTTTGTATTAAAAAGATTAGTTATAATTTTTCACATATAACTAATTTAAAATTAAGTTATAAATTTAAATTTTTAATTTCAACTGATAATTTTGGTAATATTGATTATATTGATATAAAAACATATGAATTCCCAACAAATATAAATTTTAAATTAAAAATGGACAGTGATTTATTTAAATTATATGATAAAACTAAAAAAAATTCAATATTAAGTTTAACATTATCAAATAATAATAAAATGTTTGGAATATTTTCAAAAAATAAGAATTATTATTTATATAATACACTTCAAGGAAAAATAAAAAAAATATTTAATAATATTGATTTAGGTTTTAATGAAAAAGAAATAGAAAAATATTTAGATATTTTACCAAGTCCAAATATTCAATTTGATGAAACAGATAATTATTTATTTTATACTAATAATCAGGGAATAAATGTAATTGATATAAATAATGATTATAAAAATATTTATATTATAGGAAAAAAAGAGGATATTAAATTTTTAAATATTCAATTATTTCAAGGAATTAGTATGAAAAATAATTCAGGAATTATTGGAAAAGGAGAAGAAAATAGTCAAGGTGAAAAAATAATAGACCCTATTTTATTATGTATTGCATATAAAAAAGAAAGATTTTATGTTTTTACAAAAAATGAACCAAATGATGAAGAAAAAAAGAAAAGAGATATTCAAAATGAAATAATATCAAATAATAAAAATATAAATAAAATTGTAAATAATAATAATATAACTCATAATAATGATGATATAAAAAATTTAAATAATGCGATTTTAGAAACATCTTTTGGAGAAATTCATATAAAATTATTTAATGAATTAACTCCTAAAACATGTGAAAATTTTATAAAATTATCTCAAAAAAATTATTATGATAACCTTATTTTTCATAGAGTTATAAAAAATTTTATGATTCAAACAGGAGATCCTTTAGGAAATGGAACAGGAGGTGAATCAATTTTTGGAAAATATTTTGATGATGAATTTAATGATCAATTAAAACATGAAGAATTTATGGTTAGTATGGCAAATTGTGGAAAAAATACAAATGGTAGTCAATTTTTTATAACAACTGTAAAATGTCCATGGTTAGATGGAAAACATACTATTTTTGGAAAAGTTATTAAAGGATTTGATGTAGTTAAAAAAATTGAAAATGTTCAAGTTGATAGAAATGATAGACCTTTAAAACAAGTTAAATTAATTACTATTAAAATATATTAAATATATTAAATATATTAAATATTCTTTTAATGATTAAATAATATATAATTTTTTTCATTTATATTTAATCAAATTATTCAATTTGATTAAAATTAATATTATTATTTTTTAAATTTTTTAAATTGGAAATTAATGCACATAAAAGATCATTTTCTTTTGAAATTAAATACATAATTTGTTTCGAAAGAACAATTGAAAATTTTATTTCTTTTTTATTACAAATTTCCATTAATGACCAATTATTAATAATTTCTAATTTTAAAGATTTATATCTTATTATTCTATTTTTTGTTAATAAATAAAATGTTTCAATATTTTCAAAATAAAAATTAACTACAATATCTTTAATTAAAAAATCAATATTTTTAATTAAAATACCATCTAATGTAAATATTTTTAAATTTTCTCTTGAAATAATATAAATTAAATCATTATCTGAAATTTTTACTATTTTTATACAAGATTCTATATTAATTGAAACTTGAAAATAATTAATATTTTCTAAATTGGTTAAATTATTTATAGAAATAAAATTTTTTTCATCATATGAAATTATAATATTTAATCTTAAATTTACTTTTATTTTTAATATTTTTGATTTATGAATTTTTATTGTATTTAATATACTAATTTTTTTATTATTATTTGAAAAATCTGCTTTAATTAAACTTATTTTACCTTCTGAATCACCTATTAATATTTCATCAGTAGATTCTAAATATTTACAACAACTCACAAGACAATACCATTTATAAATTAAATATATATCACCATAAATATTATTTTTACTTTTTTTTAAAAATTGAATTGTTTCATTTTTATAATTTACAAGTAAAAAAGCTTCATTACCTATTTTACAAAAAGAATTTTTATCTAAATTTATTTGAGGATTATGATAAAAAATATTATTATTATATTTTTTAAATTTATATAAATTTTCATCATTTATTATTTTAAAACAATATATTATTTCTTTCATTAAAATAAAAATCTCTTTTTTTTGATGTTTAATAACGTAATCATATTTTATTTTATTTAAATAATGAGCTAATTCATTTGGTTTAGTATTTTCATTTTTTTCATTTTTATTTATAATATTTTTTTCTTCTATTTTATAAGATTTTATTTTATGCGGTTTATTAAATAATTGAATAGGACTCATTCCTAAATTAAGCATTGCAATATCATCTCTAATATTTTCAAATGTTTCTTCATCAGAAAAACCTTTATTTTTATATTCATTAATTTTTTCTTTATAATTATTATATTGTTCATAACTATATAATTGATATATATTATATCCTTTTTTATCTAATTGATATTTTCCAAAAAAATTATCTATCCAAATCCCAATTTCATTTTCTTTATCTAAAATTTTACGAAATTCTAAAATAGTATCAAAACAATTTTTTTGATATTCTTGAAATACATTATTTATAAATACATTATGATCTTTAAAATAACCAAAATTATTTTTATTTAAATTTAACATAAATCTCCAATCATAAAAAAATTCAGGAATAAATTCTCTATAATCTTCACATGAAGTGAATATTTCTAAAAATGATTTAATTGAATAAAACATTCTTGCAGGTGCATCAAATTTTCCAGATTGAAATTTTATTGCATTATTTGTAATAGGATTAGTTCTTATTAAATAATAATATATAAAACCACTGTTACTATAATGACTATTAAAATAATTTTCTCCTGTTTCAAAATTAGTTTCATATTTTTCATAAATTTCTTCTTTTGAATTATATATCTGTTTTTTTTTATTTATAATAAAAGGAATTTTAAAATCTCTTTTTACAATATAGTTATAATCAAATTCTAAAATTGGAATTGGAAAAATAATATATTGATTTATATCATTATATGTTCTTAATGCATATTTATTTATTAATAATAAATATTCAAAATTTGATATTTCTTTATTTTTAAATTTTTTTTTATATTTTCTTTTTATAAATTCATTTTGAGGATTAAGAATTAAATCAAATTTAAATTTTAATTGCTTATTTTTAATAAATTCTGTAAAATTATGAAAATTTTGAAAATTTAAAAAATTAAACAAATAAACTTTTTTATTTTTTAAAAATATTTCATATCCAATGTAAGTTAAATAAAATCTTTTTATTATAATTTCTTCAATATCATCATAAAAAATATAAACTATTTTATTTTCTTTACTTATAAAATCTATTGGTTCTAATGAAAAAATATAATCAAATTTTTTTTCAGTTGAAATATTCGGATCATCTAAAGGAAAATCTTTTGATGATATAAATAATAAATAATCATTATTTAAACTCATTTTTCCAAAATAAAATCCTCTTACATTTATTTGCTCACATTCAATAATATTATTATCTAATTGAAAAATAGGAAAAAATTTTATTTGAACTAAATTATAATCTTTTTCTTTATTATTAAAATAATTATGACTAATTGATAAATATTCGGATTTAAAAAAATTAAGATCAGGTTTTATGAATGGTTTATAATAAGAAGAAATAATATAATTTTTAACTTTTGAAGGAAAATTTAATTTTATATTTTTATCTGCAAAACTATAACCAAATATTTTTTCATTTTCTTTTGTTTTTTTATATATTCCATTTGAATATGACAATTGTTTTTTTATACTAAATATATCAAATGCTTTTTGTAATTTTGAAAATTTTTTAGGAAAATAAATAATTTTTCTAAAAGAAAATGTAAAAATTTTCCATATTAAATAATTTTTTGGATTAAATAAAAATTTTTTAAAAAATTTATTATTTGGTTCTTGAGAAATTGTTAGTCTTTTATATAAATTTACTAAAAATTCATCATTAAAATTTTTATTATCTGTTAAGATATTTTCAAAATAAAATTTACAACTTTTATTAATAAAAGACTTTGATTTTTTAATTTTTTTATTATAATCACTATTATTTAATTTATAATTTATATTAAAAGAATTAATTGATAATCTATTTTTTTTGGTTCTTTCTTCAGTATTTTTTTTATTTATGTTTGTATATATTTCTTTATTCTTTTCTTTTGAATTAAATAATATTGGATGGTTGTTAGAAATATTATTTATTTTATTATTATTTTTTTGATATAATAATTTTTCAAAATCATTAAAAAATTCATCTGGGTTAAAATTATTTTTTTTTTTTTTAAAATATTCTATTATATTTTTATAATTATTATTTTCTTGATATTTAAATTCATTTTTTAACAAAGATTTATAATTCATATAAAAATTAAATGTGTCCCAGGCAAGTAAATTTAAAATTTTTTTAAATTGTTCTTGGTTTTTTAATTTATAAAAATAATTTAAAAAATAAAAAGAAAACAAATTAGGTTCATTAATTTTTTTTATAATTGTAAATAAATTATTATTTTTAATGTTTTCGATTTGTAAATTTTGAATATCAATTTTATAAAAAATTAAATTTATTGAATTTTCTTTTTTATTTTCTTTTTTATTATCTTTTTTATTTTCTTTTTTGTTATCTTTTTTATTTTTTTCTTTGATCTCTTTGAATTTTAAAAAATCATATAAAATTGAATAAATATTTTTATCATCTTTATATATATTTAAAATGATATTCAAAATTATTTCTAATAAAAGACGTTTTTTATTCTTTTTTTTTGAATAAATAAATTTTGAATAATTTATTATTTTTATTTCTGAAATAAAATTAAAAAATGAAAAAATAGTTTTAACAGTATTTTCATTATATTTTGTATTTTGATTATTTTCTATATATTTTTCAATTTTAGTTATAATTTTAATTATATTTTTTATTATTATAATATCATTTTTTTGAAAATTAGAAATTAATAATATAGTTTTTCTAAGCAATTCTTCTGTATCAAAATCATTTGTTTTTATAGAAAAAAAATAATAAAAAAATGGATTTACTATATTTAAATTTAATTGATCTATTAAAGTACTAATTAATTTAATAAAATTATTTTTGTTAAACTTATAAAATAAATAAAAAAATTTAATAAAAGAAGAATTCTTATTTTTATTTTGAAAAAATTCGTTTTTTAAGTTATTATAATCTTTTAAATCTAATATAAAATTAATAAAATTGAATATAAAAATAAATAATGGTTCCAACAAAGAATTATTATTAGTTAATATTTTTTCATAATAATCAATAATAATATTAAAATTTTTATGAAATTCTAATATATTAACAATTACTTCATTAATATTTTCAATATTAATTTCATATTTCATTAAATCTTCTTTTTCAAATATAAATTTTTTTTTAAAAATAATTTTTGTTTTGTTTCTTTTATCTAATTTATCACAATTTTGAATTAATAAACATTTTAAAAAAATAAAATTATTTTCAGAAAACAATGGTTTATTATTAATTAATAAATGCTTTAAAGAATAATAATTATTTTGTATATTTTCAATATTTTCATTAAAATTTTCTCTTAAATTTAAATAACTAATTATTTGAATTTTTTCAGAAACATTTTCATTTAAATTTTTAATAAAAATATGAAATAAACTTTTTAAATCTTTTATATTAATATTATTATTTTTTGAAAGATTAATATAAATCATTTTAAAATAAAAATATTTTTTCTTTTCATTCATATCTTTATTATTTTCAAAATAAAAAAGTAATTTTTTTATAATTATATTCGCATTTCTTTTAAAATTTATTTCAAAATAATTTTTTAAAAAATTTTTAAATACTTTTTTTTTATTTTCTTCAAGTAATAAATTATCAAAATTTAAAATTTTATTTAACAATTCATATGAATAAATATAACAAATTTTTTTATTTTTATTTAAATTTATTGCTTTAAAAATATTATAAAAAAATTCAAATAATTCTAAAATTTTATCATCAAATTTTTCTTTATAATTATTTTTATCAAGTAAAATATTAGCAAATATTAAAAATAAATTTTCAATTGTATGACATGAATTTAATAAATTAAAAAATAAATTAAATAGATTTAAATCAATATAAAAATGTTCTATTTTCATTATTTCACTTAATAAATAAAAAAATATTTTTAATTTTATTAATTTTTTCGATTCAACAAAACATTTAATATGTAAATTATTTATTAATAAATTAATTATTTCAAGTAAAATACATAAATTTTCATTTAATTTATTTTGAGAATATAAATTATATAACATTAAAATTAAAAAATCTAAACCATTATTTATAAGAAAATTTATTTCTGTAAAAGAAATAAAATATAAATTTAATTTATTTTCATCTTTTATATTATTTTCATATTTTGGAACTAAAGAAAATAAAATTTTTAAATCAATATTTTCAAAATATTTTTTGCTTTTAAAATAATTATTATGATTTTTTTCTAAATAATATTTACTAAAAAATATAAATTCATCATCATTAATATTTTTGTCTATTAAAATATTATTATAATTTTCAAATAAATTTAATAAATTCTTTATATCATCTATATCAAATGATTTTTCTATTAAAATTATACTTCCTAATAAAAATTCATTATCTTGAGAATCTATAATTAAAAAATTTGGTTTATTTTTATACACATTTAATATATTTTTTTCAGAATTAAAACTTATTTGATATAATAATATAGGTGAATAAAATAATGGTTCAGTTGAATTATCAACCATTGAATTAATATAAAAATAAATTTTTTTTTTAATTTGAGTTATTATAATTAAATAATCATAATTAATTTCATTTATTATGATTGAAGTTTTTAATGTTCCATTAGAATTAAATGATGTAATTTGTAAAATATTATTTTCAATTTCTATTTTTATATCAATTAAATCAAATAAAATAATTTTGTTTTTGTTTAAATGTAATAATCTAAAAGAAAAAATTAATGTATTATAATCTAATTTGGTTTCAAATTCAAATTTTTTTTTACAATTTTTTTTAATTAAAAAGGCATCTTTTATATAAAATTGATATTTTTTTCTAAATAATTCTTCATTTTTAACACTATATATAAAATAATTAGAAAAATTTTTAAAAAATGTATTATTTTCTATGGATTTAGGATAAATTGATTCATATAAAAATTTTTGATTTAAATTATATTGATAAATATTTAATAAAAAATTATTTAATTTATTTCTTGTTTCATTATTTTCATCATTATTAATTTCAATATATAATAATTTGAAAAAATACTTATTTTTATATAATATATATTTATTGGTAGTTGGTGTGAATAAAATATTTTCTAAAAAATCAATAAATTTTTCTATAAATATTTTATTATATTTTATTGGTGTTATTGATAAAATTTTAATTACTTTTTTAATAAATAAATCTTTTTCAAAATTTATTAATATTTTAATATATAATATTATATCATCAAAAGTAATTATATTATTTTCGGATAAAATTATTAAAAAACAAAAATATTCATCAAAAGATTGATCTATTTTACTTTCGAAATTATAAAATTTTAAATAATATAAGGAAAAATTTAATATATATTCTCTTAAATTATTAATTGAAATATTTGTCAATAATCTTGTAATATATTTATTTAAATATTTTTTATTTGCTAATTTATTAAATATATACTCAAGATATAAAAAGTAATTCTTTTTTTCTATAATATGATTATAAATTTTTTTTTCATATATATGATAATTTTTAAAAATTTCATATTCTTTTTTATTTTGATTACTTTCAATAAAATCATTTATTTTTTTATTCATAATTTCAATATTTTCTTTCTTTATATCTTTTTTCTTTTTTATTTTGTTAGGATTAACACTATTCCTCATATTTATTAATTAATTTTAAATAATTATATATTATTATTAAAATAAAAATATAATAAAAAAAATGGAAAATAATATAGAAATAATAATTAATAAAATAAAAAATTATACATATTTATTTCAATTTAATAATATAATAAAAATATTAAATGAAAATTTTTCTGAAAATTTTTTGATAAATAACGAACATATATTATTTTTGATAATGAAATTTATATTAATTGATAAAATATTTTTATGTAAAGATAAAGAAGATTCGAGAAAATTTTTTAATGATTTTTTTAATCCAATGTTAAAAAAAATTTATAAAGATAATTCAAAATATGAAAAGAAATTATGTATATTTAATCATTTTTTATATGATCATGAAGTTGAAATTAATTATACAAATTTTGAAATTAAATTGCAAAGTTATTTTGAAAAATTTATTAATTTATTAGAAAAAAAATTAAGAGAATTTAATATGAATAATTTAGATATAACAAATGATAATAATAATAACATAAATTTTTTATTTTTTGAAAATGATGATGAAGATAATTTAAGTGATGTTGAAAATTATTTATTTAATTATAAAAAAGAAGAAAATAATAAAAAATTGTTATTTAAAATAGAAAAATATAATTCTGATAATGAAAATATAAAAAATATTTCAAATAATAATAATAATATTAATTTAATTGATAATAAAAAAAATTTATTCAAAATTAAAAAAACTATAATTAAACAAAAAAATAATAATAATTCATTATTAGAATCAAACAATAATAATAATATTAAAAAAAATTCAGATTTGTCAAAAAATAAACCGCGTAAAGTAAATATATGTAAAAAAATTATTAGAAAATTTAAAAAATATTTAAAATCCAGACAAAATACTTTAGGATGTGATTTTTGGATCGATTTCGTTAAAAATAATTATTTACCTCCTTTTAAATTTGATAATCAAATAGAATTTAAATCATTTAGTCAAAATTATTTAAAATGGCTTTTTAATCATCCAAGTTCACATGAATTATATAATGATTTTATTATTCAAAAAGGAGATTTTGAATTAAATTTAATGTTTAATAATTATCATATTACAGATCAAAGACAAAAAAATTTATTAGAATATTTTTTTAAAAATTTTTCAAAAATTTTTTCAAATTATCAAATAAATGAATTATATCAATTTGATGCAGCTATGAAAATAGAAGATGTAAAAGAATATCAAAGTGATATTTTATTTGATAATTTAACGGAAGAAATGGGAAAAATTGAAAATAATAATTATGAAATATTTAATAATAGAGAATATAATAGAGATAGAGAAAATATAGATTTAAATTTTTTTGATAAAATATTAAGAAGTGATAGTTCAAGTGAAAATGAAGAAAATGAAGATAATAATCATAATAATAGTGATTATTTATTTAATGAAGATGATTAAATATATTTATTAGTATATATTTTATAATTAATAATTAATTAATTAAAAAAATTAATTAATTTAAATTTAAATATGAAAAAAAATTTAACAAATTTTGATAATAAATTTATAAAGCCTTTATTATATAAAAATAAATCAGTTTCTATATTACATAATCAATCAAAAAAAGATAAAATTTGTAATAAATATTTACTTACATTTCAAAATGATAAAATTAAGAAAAATAATATTATAAATAAATCAAAAATATCTTCATTTGAAAACGAAAAAGAAGTTCGTTGTAAAACACCTTCATTTAATAACAATAAAAATTTACAAGAACAAATTAATCATATCCAAATAAAAAGAAATAAATCTACAATAATTAAAAATATTCAAAATAATAAAAAAAATAAAAATAATAATAATAATAATAATTATAAAAATAAGCAAATAATAGATAAATTATATGATAATATAATTTATATAAATAATAATTTTTATAAATTTTTAAACAATATTTTAACAAATAAAAATTTTAAAATTCAAAATGACAATTCTCTAAAATCAAAAAATGAATATGGAAGTTATTTATTAAAAAATGAAAAATTTTGGATAATTTATATTGAATATTTATTCAAATATAATAAAATAAAAAATATACAAAATTTTTTATTCATAATTAATTTTGCATTTAAGTTTATGACAATAAAATTTGATAACTTAAAAAATTATTATTTAAATAAATGTAAAAATATGTTTCCTATAATAAATAAAAATAATAAAAAATCAAAAAAAAACTTAGATTATATTAATTTATTAAATGAAAATACAAAAACAATATTAAATCAACATAATATAAAAACAGTTCAAAAAATTAATATTAAAAAAGATGATTCTATTAAAAAATATTTATATCAAAACAAAAGTGAAAATAAAATTATTAAATGTTATTTTCAAACAATAAATTTTAAAAAATTTAATGAAGAAATTTTAGATCAAGTTGATGATAAAATATTCAAATCTATTGAATCAAATAAAAAAAAATCAAATAATGAAAAAAATTTATATTTTACACCAATGAAAAATATTATTAATAATACAGAAGAAATATTTCCAAGTAATTTAGTTGAAGGAAGTATTCAACAATTTAATCAAAGTTTTATCAATGATTCAAATTCTAAAAGTTTAATTAAATCAAGCCAATTTTTTAAAAATAATTTTTTTTTATAAAATTTATGTATTTAATATAAGTTTGTATTATAAAATAATTTAAAATAAATATAAATAATTATTATTTTAATATTAAAAAAGAAAATAAAAAATAAATATTAATAATTTTTTAAATGATAAGAATATGAATAAATAAAAATTAAATTGGGGATTGGGGATTGGGGATTGGGGAT
>JAEEGL010194488.1_pt1 | contig 15403 bp, 9 predicted proteins | sample 9134231 | NCBI WGS metagenome assembly JAEEGL01 (sample SAMN16246548, study PRJNA631951) | gut metagenome | biome: gut microbiome; feature: rumen; material: fiber-attached | host: Bos | place: Iran: Karaj | collected 2018-10 | reverse complement strand
CTTCGGCGACATCTTCTACAGCGAATCCCCCGACCTGGAGTTCTGGGGGCACCATCGGCACGTGATGGCGCCGGCTCCCTTCGAAGTGAGCGCCTGGCAATGCATGAAGATCGGTGCTGGCCCCGTGCCTATCGAGACCTCCGAAGGCTGGCTCCTCCTCTATCACGGCGTCCTCCGCTCCTGCAACGGGTATGTCTATGCGTTCGGCAGCGCCCTGCTTGACCTTGAGCAACCTTGGAAAGTCCTCGCCCGCAGCGGCCAGTACCTCATAAGCCCACGAGAAATCTACGAACTGACGGGGGATGTTCCGAACGTGACCTTCCCCTGCGCAGCGCTGCACGACCCGGAGACCGGCCGCATCGCCGTCTATTACGGCTGCGCCGACACCGTCACAGGCCTCGCTTTCGGATATATTCCTGAAATTGTGGAGTTCACGAAGCGGACGAACATCCTGTAGCAGGGATTTGCTTTTGTAAAAGAACGGGATTCTTCGTATTTTTACAAGATGAACCGAAACCGTATGAAACACCGCCATCTCCTTCTCGCTTTAGCGGCGGCCCTCCTGGCAGCCTGCAATACGACCGCACCGGTCGAAGACTATGCTTCCTGGGTGAATCCGAAGATAGGAACCGGCGGCCACGGCCACGTGTTTGTGGGCGCGAACGTTCCCTTCGGTTTCGTGCAACTAGGGCCGACCAGCATCCCGCAAAGCTGGGACTGGTGCTCTGGCTACCACGACAGCGACCGCACCGTCATCGGCTTCAGCCATACGCACCTGAGCGGAACCGGAATCGGCGATTTGTTCGATGTGACGGTGATGCCCACAACCGGCCCCACGACACCGGAGCGCGGGAGCGAAGACAAGCCCGGGAACGGAGCCTGGTCCTATGCAGACCGCACGAAAGAGATCTGCGAACCCGGTTATTACAGCGTCTTTCTCGAGCGTTACGGAATCACGGCCGAGATGACCGCCACCGCCCGCGTGGGCTTTCACCGCTATACTTTTCCGGCTGCGGACGATGCGAACCTGGTCTTCGACCTGGAGAACGGAGGCTGCTGGGACGATGTCACCGACGCTGGCTTCGAAGTCGTCAAGAATGCGGAAGGACACGTGAAAGCCATCGGCGGCTACCGCTTTTCGACGGGATGGGCCCGGAACCAGAAAGTGTTCTTCTGGGCCGAATTTTCCCAGCCTTCCACCCAGTTCTCCGTCGCGGAGAATCCGAACAACAACAGCGAACGCGGACGTGCCCGGAAACCCGTTTATGGATACTACACCCTGGGCGAAACCGCTGAGAACGAGCAGGTTCTCGTGAAGGTCGCCCTCTCCCCCGTCTCCATCGAGGGGGCCAAGGCCAACATGGCCGCGGAACTGCCCGGCTGGGACTTCGAGGCCGTGAAGGCCGAAGCCCGTGCTGCCTGGAACGAGGAACTGGGCAAGGTGACCGTCTCCGGCCTCGACGCCGACAGCAAAACCGTTTTCTATACAGCCCTGTACCATACGATGATCGCCCCTTCCGTCTTCAATGACGTGGACGGGCGGTATCGCGGGTCCGACGACGTCGTCCGCCCGGGCGACTTCCAGAACTATACGACCTTCTCCCTGTGGGACACCTACCGTGCCGCCATGCCGCTGATGACGGTGATCCATCCGGAGCGATGCAACGACGTCACAGCCACTTTCTACCACATTTACGAGCAACAGGGCGACCTCCCGGTCTGGCACCTGATGGGCAACGAGACCGACTGCATGGTGGGCAATCCGGGCCTTATCGCCTTCGCCGACAATATCGTCAAAGGATTTGACGCCGGACTTACGAAGGAACAGATAATCAATGCCATGACGATGACCGCCACCCGGCCCGACCGCGGCCAGGACCTCCGGATGGAATACGGTTTCATCCCGGCCGACCTGTACCGGGAATCCGTCGCCAACGACATGGAATACGCCATCGCCGACGGAGCCCTGTCCAACGCCGCCGCCTTCCTGGGCAACGATGCCGTAGCGGCCGTCTATCGCGACCGGAGCCGTTCCTACCGCCATTTCTGGGACCCGCAACTGCAGTTCATGCGCGGCCGCAAGGTCGATGGCTCCTTTACCGAGCCCTTCGACCCGATCTATTCCCGCCACGAGACATCCGACTACACCGAAGGAACCGGCTGGCAATACATCTGGCTCGTCCCGCACGACGTGGACGGCCTCGCGGAACTGTTCGGCTCCCGTGAAGCCATGCTAGCCAAGCTCGACGGCCTGTTCGAGGCTCCGGACCACGTGGAAGGCGAAAATGCATCGCCGGACATCTCCGGCCTCATCGGCCAGTATGCCCACGGGAACGAACCGGGGCACCATACCATCTACCTATACTCCATGCTCGGAGAGCCTGACAAGGCGGCCGACCGCCTGCGCCAGGTGTATAAGGAAATGTATTTCAACGACGTAGAGGGCCTTGCCGGCAACGAGGACGTCGGTCAGATGAGTGCCTGGTACGTGCTCTCCTCCCTCGGGTTCTATCAGGTAGAGCCCGCCTGTCCGCGCTTCTGGTTCGGCGCCCCTAACCTTCCGAAGGCGGTCGTAAAGGTTGCCGGCGGCACCTTCACCATCACCGCCAAGGGACTTTCCGAGGAGAAACCCTACATCCGCGGCATCAAGCTGAACGGAAAGCCATACAACCTCCCCTATATCGAATACAAAGACATCGTCGCCGGCGGCAAGCTGGAGTTCACGATGGGCAAATAATACTGTTATGGGCAATTATTCCAACGATTCCAGAATCGTCCTCACCCTGGACGCCGGCGGTACCAACATGGTGTTCGGCGCGATGCGCGGTGAGCAATATGTCGGAGAGCCGATCACGCTCCCGTCCAACGCCAACGACCTGGACCTGTGCCTGAAGACCATGGTCCTCGGGTTCGAGTCCGTCATGAACACCCTCGGCGGAGAAAAACCGGTCGCCATCAGCTTCGCCTTCCCGGGGCCGGCCGACTATCCGAACGGCATCATCGGCGGATACCTCCCGAACTTCCCGTCCTTCCGCGACGGCGTGGCACTGGGCCCGTTTCTCCAGGAAAAGTTCGGCATTCCCGTGTTCATCAACAACGACGGCGACCTGTACGCCTTCGGCGAAGCCCTCGGCGGAGCCCTGCCGGAGGTCAACGAGCGGCTGAAGGCCCTCGGCAGTGCGAAGCGATACCGGAACCTTATCGGATACACCTTCGGGACAGGCTTCGGCATCGGCTGCGTCATCAACGGCCAGCTGAACCGGGGCGATAACTCCTGCGTGGAGACCTATTGCCTGCCGCACAGCCGCATCCGTGATGTCATCGTGGAGGACGGCGTGGCCATCCGGGCCATCAAGCGTGTCTATGGCGAGCGTTCGGGGGACAACGATCCGCTGCTGACCCCGAAGGACATCTTCGACATCGCGGAAGGGACGCGGCCGGGCAATCCGGACGCCGCCCGGGCCGCCTTTGCGGAGATGGGCACCGTCGCGGGCGATGCGATGGCCCTCGCCGCGCAGTTGATGGACGGACTCATCGTCATCGGCGGCGGCATTACCGCCTCCAGGAAGTACTTCATGCCCAGCCTGTTGGAAGCACTCCGCGGCACGGTGCGCACCCTGTCCGGCGACACGCTCGCCAAGGTGCAGATGAAGGTGTATAACCTGGACGACGAGGCCGAATTCGCCGCCTTCGCCAAAGGCAGCGCCCGCGAGTTGCAGGTGTACGGCTCCGACAGGACCGTCACCTATGACCCGCAGAAACGCATCGGCGTGATGATTTCCAAGATCGGCGCCTCCAAGGCCATCTCCGTGGGCGCCTATGACTTCGCCCTGGCGCAATTGGACGCATAGCCCATGTATCCGCTGAAATTCAAGCCTTTCCTCCGGACGATGGTCTGGGGAGGGAACAAGATCGGCCGGTATAAGGGCCTGGCCGGCGAACATGACCTGATCGGAGAAAGCTGGGAAGTGTCCGACGTCCCCGGACACGAATCCGTAGTCGCGAACGGCGCCCTGAGGGGCCGGGACCTCACGGACCTTGTCCGGCAGTATAAGGGCCGGCTCGTGGGTGAGCACGTGTATGCCCGCACGGGAGACGAGTTCCCGCTCCTCGTCAAGTTCATCGACGCATGGCACGACCTGTCCATCCAGGTCCATCCTGACGACGCCATGGCCCAGCGCAGGCACGGGGAGCCCAACGGCAAGACCGAAATGTGGTACGTGGTGGATGCGGAACCGGGGGCCTGCCTGTATTCGGGCCTGTCCCGGGAAATCACGCCGGAGGAGTATGAACGCCGCATCGCCGACGACACCATTATCGACGTGCTGGCTCGCCACGAAGTGCATCCCGGCGACGTGTTCTTCCTGCCTGCCGGGCGCATCCACGCCATCTGCAGCGGCTGCTTCATCTCCGAAATCCAGCAGACCTCCGACCTCACCTACCGCATCTATGACTACGGCCGCGTGGGTTTGGACGGTAAGCCGCGTGAACTTCACACGGAGCTCGCCAAAGAGGCCATCGACTATAAGGTTTACCCGGACTACCGGACGCAGTACACGCCCGTCAAGGACGAAGAGAACGAACTTGTCTCATGCAAGTACTTTACTACCAGCCTCTACGACCTGGACAAGAAGGTTACGAAGGACCTGTCGTACATCGACTCGTTCCTCATCGTGATGTGCATCTCCGGCTCCGGAACGCTTACGGATTCCGAACCCGTCTTCGATGAAGAAGGCCGCCGCGGACCCACCAAAGGCCACCGAACGACCCTCAGGCAGGGCGAAACAGTCCTGATTCCAGCCACTTCCGTCGGCATCACCCTTACGCCTGCCGAAGGAGGGATGAAGGTCCTCACCAGCTATATCCGCTAACGCAGACTGAAGTTTCCATGGTCAACATCGCCGTCATAGGAATTGGAAACAGGGCCGGAAAGTACCTGTCCTGCCTGCCGGCGGATGCCCGGGTCGCCTTCCTGGTCGATTCAGACCCGATCCGGCTGACCCAGGCCGCCGAACGGTACCGGGTTCCGCAAAGCGCCTGCTTTTCCGATGCGGCCTCCTTCTATTCCGGGAAGAGAAACGTGGACGGCATCATCATAGCGACCCCGGACCAACTGCATTATTCCGAGACCATGTCCGCCATCCGGGCTGGATATCCCGTTTTGGTCGAAAAACCGGCGGCATCCACGCAGGAGGAACTGGACAGCATGCTGGAGGCTTCGGAGCGGACAGGAGTCCCGGTTTCCGTGTGCCTGGTCATGCGGTACCACCCCTATTTCCGCCGGATCAAGGAAATCGTGGACAGCGGGGAGATCGGACAGATCCTTTCCATTGACCATACGGAGTTAATCGGACCCGACCGCATGGGACATACGTTCGTCCGCGGCCTGTGGTCCCGGGAGGAACTCTCCGGCCCCATTTTCCTGTCCAAATGCAGCCATGATACGGATTTCCTGCTTTGGCTGACAGGCGGGAAAGCCCTCGAAGTGACGTCGGAAGGCGGATTGACCCGATTCCGCCCGGATTGCGCACCTCCCCAGGCGGCGATGCGGTGCCTGGACTGCTCCGTGGACTGTCCCTACTCCGCCGTCAGGCTATATCGCGACCACCATGCCTGGATAGCCGGATTCGATGTCCCGGAAGGGAAAACGCTGGACGAAGTCATCGAGGATGAACTGAGGACAGGCCGATACGGCCGCTGCGTCTATCACTGCGACAACGACGTGAACGACATCCAGGAAGTCCGGGTCCGTCTGGACAATGGAATCCGCCTGACGATGCGCCTGGACGGCGTATCCCTGGACGAGGGACGTCGGACCGTCATCGTGGGGACGAAAGGAAAACTTCGAGCGCAGGGAACTACGCTCGAAGTCAATGGCTGGGTGGAGGATTATTCCTCCTTGCTGGACCTTCCGCTCCACGCGGGTGCCGACCGTTTCCTCATCGAGGATTTCATCGACTCCCTCCGCACGGGACTTCCCACGGCCGTGCCGCTTTCCGTCACCCGAGAGGCCCACCGGATCTGTTTCCTGGCCCGGTAGCCGGCGCTTTTACTCCAGTCCGCGGGAGCGGAGGAGGGCCGCCGGATCGGGATCCGCACCGCGGAAGGAGCGGAAGAGCGTCATGGGCTCTTCACTGCCGCCCCTCTCCAGGAAGGTTTCCCGGAACGCCTTGGCCGTGGCGGGATTGAATACGCCGTCGGCCTTGAATTTCTCCCACGCATCCACATCCAGCACCTCGGACCACAGGTAGCTGTAATAACCGGCGCTGTAGCCGCTGTTGAAGATGTGGTTGAAATAGGTCGTGCGGTAACGCGGGATAATCTCGTCAATGAGACCCATCTCGCCGCAAACCTTCGTCTCGAAGTCGCGGATGGACTGGGCATCGGTGAACTTCTCCAGTTCCTCGGCCGTAAGTTCGTGCCACTTCATATCCAGGATGGACGCGGCGCAGAGTTCTCCCGTGGTAAATCCCTGGTTGAATTTCAAGGACTTGCCAATCTTCTCCACCAGTTCCGCCGGAATGGTTTCACCGGTGCGGTAGTCCTTGGCATAGACGGCCAGGATCTCCGGCTCGAAGGCGAAATTCTCGTTGAACTGGGAGAACATCTCCACGAAATCGCGGGTGACCCCGGTTCCGCTCACTTCGGCATAGCGGCACTTCGTCAGGAAGCCGTGCAAGGCGTGACCGAACTCATGGAAGGCCGTCTGGACATTGTCGATGGACAGCATGGACGGGACCTCCTCCGTCGCCGGCGGGAAGTTGCACACGTTTACGATGACCGGGCGGATGTCAACTCCGTCCTTCACGTACTGGTCGCGGAAATTGTTCATCCAGGCTCCGCCGCGTTTGGTGTCGCGGGTGAACCAGTCCTGGTAGAAGATGCCCAGGAGGGAACCGTCGGCATCGGTGAGTTTGTAGGCCTTGGCCACCGGGTTGTACACCTCCACCTCGGGCGCAGGCTCGACATGAATGCCATATACCTTCTCAGCCGCATAGAATACGCCCTTGGACACGCTGTCGGCCGTAAAATACGGCTTGGTGAGGGACTCGTCCAGGTCGTACTTCAAGGCACGGACCTTCTCGGCATAATAGAACCAGTCCCACGGCTCGATCTTGTGACCTGCGATGGCCTCCATGTCAGCGATCTCTTCCTTGGCCTTGCGCATGGACGCGTCCATGATGGGCTGCAGGAAGGCATCCACCGTGGCCGGGTCGCCGGCCATCTTGTCGGCAAGGAGATACTCGGCGGAAGTCTTGTAACCTAGCAGGTTGGCCTTCTCCGTACGGAGTTTCATAATCTCCAGGACGATGGCGTTGTTGTCGTGCTCTCCCCCGTTGTTGCAACGGCTGGAATAGGCCTTGAAAGCCTTCTCGCGGAGGGCGCGGTCCTCGCAAGTAGTCATGAAATCGGGATAGGCGGACACGGTCACGCCGATGGCCTCCTTGAAGGCATTGTTCTCCGCCAGGAGGTTCTGGCCGAACTTCTGGCTGAGGGTGGCCAGGCGGCTGTTGATTTCCGCGAAACGGGCCTTCCCGGCCTCGTCCAAGGCCACGCCGTTGAGGACGAAGCGGTCATAAAGCTTCTTCACGACCATCTGCTGCTCACGGTCCAGGCCGTCCATGTTGTCATACACGGCCTTCACGCGGGCGAAGAAGGCGTCGTCCATGAAGATCTCGTCGGAAGCCGCGGTTACCAACGGGGTAATCTCCTCTTCGATCTTCTGCATCTCCGGGGTTGAATCGGACTCGGACAGGTTGAAGAAGACACCGGAGACCTTTGCGAGAAGTTCGCCGGAGAGTTCATAGGCCGCAATCGTGTTCTCAAACGTGGGAGCGTCCGGATTGTTCACGATCGCCCGGACCTCGGCCTTCTGGGCCTCGATGCCGGCCTTGATGGCGGGCACGTAGTCCGCCTCGGTAATCTGGCTGAACGGAGCCGTACCGTACGGTGTGTTCCACTCCTCGTTGAAGATCTTTCCGGCCTTGGGGCCGCAGGCTGTCATAGTCAGAGCCATTGCTGCAAATAGGAATATACGCTGTTTCATAGTCGTTTACTGCTGGGTCTTGACACTGTCCTCGTTCACGAGGGCGAGCTGGACCGCCCCGTTGTACACGGTAATGATGCCGGTTGCGGTGCACAGGGCGCCGTCCTGGGCATCCGGGTCTCCGATGATGGCCGGGTCGATCTCCGTGTCGGCGAACTTCGCATAGCCGCTGGTTCGGATCTGGACCGCCAGGCCCTCCGGGAGATGGAAGTACTGGCTGGTCGTGACCGCCGCGGCATTCGCCCGGATGCTCTGCTTCACGGTCATGCCGGTCATCTCGTCAAACACGTCGTTCATGCCCCTGTCGGAGGTGCCGCACTTGTCGAAGTGTCCACCATCCAGGTATTCCAGGAACTTGTTCTTGGACATCGCCCAGGTAGTCACCCCGTAGGTTTCGGAGGAGCAGAACACCCGGTTGGTCGAAGCCTTCTTATCCTTGTAGGGATCCACGTACAGGAGGATGAAGATGCGCTTGAAGTGGTCGGAAGCATAGGTACCCTTGGCTCCGTACTGAAGGTTCTCGATGGTCACAAGCTGTCCCCAGAGCTTATGGGTGTAACCTTCCTTGAGCGCCTCGTTCAATTCTGCCTCCGTGACGAAGCGCGGATTGACGGGATCGCCCCAGGCACCCTTGACGATGTGGGCGTCGATCAGGTAGCGGTTGTCCAGGTAGGCCGTCTCATACTCGCCGGTAGGGTCTTCCACGCCCAGCTGAGGCATGCCGTTGTACTGGCCGATGGTAAGGCCGCCGCAGCGGACATACACGGTCTGTCCCAGCTTGTAGTCGCTGTACAGGGAAGAAAGGCCCACTTTGACGCTGATCACGCCGGTTTCGTCCTGGATATACAGTTCCCGGTAGATGTTGCCGGAATGGTCGTCGGAAATCACCTTTCCGGCGATGACCATGTCGTCGTCCTCGATCTTGAGGGCGCCGTGGGCCGCATACAGGGCCTTGAGCTGGGCGATGGTGGCCGTCACTTCCAGTTCCTGGGCCTCGGTCACATAGACGTCACCATAGGAACGGGTGAACACCGGTTCCCATTCCTCGCAGGAAACGAGGGCGAGCGCTGCCGCCGCAATAATGTAGATTGTCTTTCTCATGGCCTTAGAAACGGAAATAGATGTTCAACATGTAATTGAAGCCGCTATAGTAGAAGTAACGGGAGTCGAAGCGGTAGAACCGCTCCTTCGCCACAGTGTTCTCCACGATGCGCGTCTGTTCGTAACCGCCGGTCTTCACGTCCTTGTTGTTCAGGAGGTTCTTGGCGTTCAGGGAGAAGCCCAGCTGGTAGGTCCGCTGGATGTACCAGGACTTGCCGATGGAGAAGTTCAGGAGCCAGGCGGGGGCGAACTTCTCCTGGGAGGCCATGTATTCAACCTCCCGGGGCGTCACCTCCCGGTCGGGACCCGCAGTCGCATAATCGGTGCGGTAGAGCGGGTTCATGGACAGGTAGGAGTGGGCGAAGTAGTCCAGGTCGGCATCCACGAACCAGTAGTTCCAGTTCCAGGCGAGACCCAGGCTCACGGCCAGCTGCGGGGTGGACTCCACATAGTGGCGGACGATGTGTCCGTCGGCCGTGGGATGACTCTTCCAGTACGGGATGACGACCCCGTAGGTCTCCTCTACGATGCTGGCGTTGTTGTCGATGGTCTGGTACATCTTCGGGTTGGAGGTGTAGTAGTACTCACCGTATCCGATCACGCCCTGGAGGGCGACGTTCGGGAAGTCGGTGGGGATCTTGAAGCCCATCTCCATGCCCACGTGGCGCTCGTCGATCCCGGTCAGGGCGAAGTTCGTGAAGGAGTTCTGCGAATCGTCGTAGAAGCTCATCACCTTGCTCTGGTCCATGATGTCGGTGTAATAACCCGTGATGCGGAAATTGTAGCCGTTGGAGGACACCTGATAGTTGACGTCCCCGGTGAACGTCTTCACGGTCGTCAGGTCGGGTGCCAGGGTGTTGCGCGTACGGGGGGACATGAAGGCCTGGTTGAAGTTCGGGGCGTCATTGAAATAGCCCGCATTGGCATAGAACCGATGGCCGCCGGGGAGAACGTAGTTCATGTTCACCTTTCCGGAATAGGTCAGGAAACTCGGAGCCTTGGACTTGCCGTACGAGGTGATGGGATCGCCGTTCTCGTCGTAGGTGGTTACGGCCACGCCGTTGACCATGTACGGGGTTCCATCGTCGTTGACTCCCGGGAAAAGACCCTTGCGGTTCAAACCGTGGCGCCAGAAGGAGGTACGGCCCACGCTTCCGGCGGCAGCGAACTCGAAGGAACCGAGATTCAGTTTGCCGGAAAGCCAGCCGTTGACCTTACGGACCTGGGCGTAGTAGTCATATCCGTACTTGTCACCTACCCGGATCTTCTGCGCCTTCCCGTGCGCCATATAGTAGGCGAGGTCGTTCTGCGTCATGTACGGATAGGCGGCATAGTCGCGTTCGGCGAAGGAGTCCATATTATAGAAGTAGTCGCCGCCCAGGAGGTCGTCCATCTTCTGGTAGTACTCCGTCCGGTTGACCTTCGCATCGGCACCGCCGGTGAAGGTGAGCCAACGGGCGGGACGCCACTTGAAGTTCATCGCGAAGTTCAGGTCGCGCTGGTCGGTGCGGCGCTCCTGTACGGCGTACTTGGAACGGCGCTCGCCGTCCTCGAAGTTGAGCTTGTTCACGTTGTACAGGCGCTCCCAGTTCACGTGGGCATAATCGTCCAGGTTCTTCTGCCAGGCCTCGGCCGCCCACGCGGCCTTCATCGGGTTGTTGCGGCCATAGTCGGTGTCTTCCAAATAGAAGTAGCTGGGCAGGTTGCGGTAGTAGTCCGGACGCGGATCCTGGGCGTCATACCAGTCGAGAGCGGTGTAGCCGTTCTTGCCGAAACGATACAGCACCGTGGCCCCGGCCTGGAAATCCTGGGACGGGGTGAAGTCATACCGGAGGATGGCGATGGGCTCATGCGTCCTGCGGACGCGGGAGTTGCGAACCTTTCCGTTCTGGTAGCCCCAGTTCGAGTTGTACATATTGTCGCCCATCAGGTCATAGACCTCCTGGGTGGATGCGTTCTGCGCCCCGCGCTCGCCCGGAGTGCCCATGATTACGGCACCGAGCTTGTGGGCGTCGTTGAACTGCTTCTCGACAGCGAAATAATAGGCGAACGAACGGTAGTACACACCCTGGATCCAATCGTTGCCGCCCAGGCGGGCCGACACGTTGAACGCATAAGACCAGCCGTCGTCACGCGGGCCGGAGGCGTACGTCATCATCAGGCGCAGCCGGTACAGCTGGCTGTTGGTGAGGACGCTCCCCCGCCAACCCTTGCGGACGGACAGAGAATTGGCCGGAATGTTCGTAAGGCCGTTGTAGCCGCCGATACCATAGTCCGAAATCTCGGCGCCGTTCACGGTGTACTTGGTACGCGTAGCCTCGTTGAGGCCGCTCCACAGCGAGAACGGAGAATAACCGGTGATGGCGTCGTTCATCTTCACGCCCGCGAGGTACACGTCCTGGGATTCGGAGGAATAACCCCTCACCCGGTACCGGACGGAACTGAAGTTGTAGCCGGCTATGTTGTTGAATACGTCGTTCTGCCCGAAAAGGACGGTAGGGCTGTCATTGTAGCCGGTGTCGTCCATGTCGAACTCCACGAGATTGTCGATGTCCACGTCGCTGACCACCGTCCCGCGCGTGAGGGACAGGTTGAACAGATTCTTGACATAGCCGTCGTTCACGGTGAAGTTGATCCGGTTCTCCAGGAAATCCTGTGCGCGGATGACGAGCTCGTACATCCCGTTGTCCAGGTCCTCGATGAGGAACCCGCCGGTCCCGTCGGACGAGGTGGTCACCACGAGCGTCGTACCCTGGTACAGCTCGAGGACCGCACCTGGGACGGGCAGCCGGTCGGAACGGCCCACGACCGTTCCCTTGACCCCGCCCGTATACGTCTGGGCGGAGAGGCCCAGGGCGCAGAGAAGGGCGGCAAGCGCAATGGTTAGTTTCTTGGTCATATCTGCTACTTGTTACTTACGATGATATAGGTCGGATAGTGGTCGCTGTAGCCCCCCACGAACGCCCCGTTGGAGAACGTGCGGAACGGCTGGCCGGCATACTGGCCTTCCTGCTGGGTCATGAACGGCTGCTGGAAAATGCGCGCGTAGTACTTTCTCTTCACGATCGGCTGGATCCTCAGGGTGCCCCGGCGTGCATTCAGCAGCGATTCGCTCACCACGATGATGTCGTAGATATTGTTCTCACCCCGGTAGTATAGGGAACTGTACCCGGCCTTGAGCATGGATACGAAAGGAGAGAAGAAGTCCTCCGGTCCCACCTGCTCCGCCTTCTCGCGGCCGTGCATGTACACGAACATGCTGTCGTCGGTGGGATTGTCGTTCATGTCGCCCATCGCCACGATCTTGATGCCGGGGAACTCCCGCATCAGGCGCAGGCTCTCCTGATACATGATTTCGCCGCCCCGGGAACGAAGGTCGTTGCTTTTCTCGCCCAGACGGGACGGAAGGTGCGCCACGAAAAAGGCGAACATCTCGCCGGCAAGCAGGCCGCGGACCATCAGGATGTCACGGGTGCGGAAAGCGTCCATCTCCTCTTGCGTCATCGAGAACTTGATGGAGCTTCCCTCGAAGGAGAACGGGATGGACTTGGATTCCAGGACCGTGAACAGTTCCGGCCGGTACAGCAGGCCCACATCCACGCCGCGGCGGTCCGGACCGTCGTAATGGACGATCTGGTAGTGCGCATCGGCGATGGCCGGTTCGACCACCAGGTCCTCCAGGACGTGACGGTTCTCGATCTCGGACACGCCCAGGACGGCGTGATAGGCGTTATTCTCGTCCCGCATCGCCCGGATGACCCGGGCCATGTTGGAGAGTTTCTTCGCATATTTGACCTCGGTCCATTCGTTCGCGCCGTCGGGAAGGTACTCATAGTCGTTCTTCCCCTCGTCGTGATACGTATCGAAGAGGTTCTCCAGGTTGTAGAAACCGATGACATACCGCCGGTTTCCCTGCTGGGCCGAAGCCGGCAGGATCACCAGGAGAAGCAGAAGGGTATAAATCAATCTTTTCATAATCGTATGTTATTTTACCACCACCAGGAAAGGTTTTTCGGGTTCTCGGTCTCGATCTGCTCGGCGGTTTCCTTTCCCACTGCCGCGGGAAGGTTCACGAACAGGTCGATCCCCAGCTTGTTCTCCAGGTCACGGACGGACATGATGGAATCATGGCCCTTGCTCACCGTGTCGCTGGGGCGATGCGTATGCTCCAGATACACGGCGCAGCCCCGGTAGCCGCCCATGGTCGAAGAGGACTTGTTGTAACTCAGAACCGCCTTGTAGTAGGCCAAGGGAACCGTGATCGCCTTGTTGTCAACGTCGTACGCCTTTTCAGTACTGCCTTCGACAACGCAGCCGGTAACCACATACAAGGTGTCGCACTTGTTGGACCAGGAACGGACCGTGCTCTCCAGCCGGGCCCAGATCTCGCCGTTGAAATCGTAGTCCTGCGGCGTCATGTTCGTGCCGTAGAACGTAGCGATATTGGCTTCCCTGTTCAGCCGGTCGGCCGAGGGGATCTGGTGTCCGCGGGTCCAGCCGCCCCGGAAGGTGCTGGTGACCGTGGGCTGCGACGAGGAGGAAAGGAGCGGGTCCCAACCCCACTGGTTCGTCCGGGTTCCATTGCCGATGAGTCCCCGGTTCAGGGGATAGGCAACCCAGCGGGCCACCCGGTGCAGGTTGTCCCAGTAGAAAGAATAGTTCCGGACCGTCTTCCCCGCGACGTTCATGTCGTGCGTGTAGAAGTAAAGTCCGTCTCCATCCTGGGTCGCAGGGAGCTCCATCCAGGGGCGCTTGGTGAATCCTCCGCTCGGTCCTTCCGGCACCGGATCGTCAGACTTCGCGTTCTGCCGAAGCGTAGCGGTTGTCGATTTCCCGCCGCAGGACAAGGTGATGACCACGGAACGGGCCTTGTCGCCGGTATTCGCATCCCACGAGAGGGAAACGGCGGAATTGTCGCCGGTCCCCGACGACGGGTTGAAGCGTACCCATTCCGCCGACGGCGTAAGGGTCCACGCCCCCGTTGCGTTCACGCTGAGGAACTGGCTTCCCTTCCCGCTGGGAACCTGGTCCTGCGCCAGTCTCAGGACGGGCGCGGGGGTCACGGGTTCCTCCTTCTCGCAGGAGACCATCCCGAGGGACAGCGCTGTCAGGAGCGCCGTCCCCAGGATGCGGGTTATGGTTCTGAATGCCTTCAAAATGATGGTGGCTGGATTGGTTTATTCGAATTCAACGGTCAGTTTCTCCATCCGGACCTGCCCGTTGTTCGCGTGGAGAACCACCTTGGAGGCGGATCCGCTCCAAGTCACGGTCAGGCCTTCCTTGTCGGCCGTCGCCGAAGCGCCGCCTTCCAGGCCCGCCATGTCGAAACAGTAGGACGAGGATCCCGCGTTCGGAGCACAACCGAGGACGATCTTCTTGATCTTCTTCCCTTCAGTCGACTCGACACAGAAGACGGAGTTCTTATAGATACGGACATGGCTGTCGTTAGGAGCGTTCAGCGTGGATGTGGACGTATGCTTGTAATAACCCAGTTTCAAGCCCTGGGTCGTGGCGGAAAAGCCGCCGCCATAGGTGCCGTCCGTCGCCGCTGCCCAGCTCTGGGCTCCCGCATTCGTCGCGAAGGAGACAGAACCGCCGCCGGGCGTATCGCCACCGCCGCCACCGCTGCTGCCTCCGTTCAATGAGTACAGGTAAGCCTTGCCGGAGACGGTCTCGGGCGTGTTGCCCTTATAGTTCATCAGCTTGCCGCATATGACGACCTCGTCGCCGACCTTGATGTCGGTCTGGCCGGCCTCGAACTTCTTGTTCCCGAGGTACAGGATCCGGAAGCAGTAGAATTCGTTCTCAGCCGCGCCATTGTCAGAAATGTAGAAGGAAGCATTGCCATAAGTGCCGCCTTCGGTATAGGTACCGCCGGAAGCGATCCGGGAGATCTTACCCTTCACGAACACCTCGTCCGTGCTCTCATACACCGTATTGCTTTCCCAGGTAAGATCCTTTACGGCATCCAGGGCCTCGGCGACGGTGTACGGCTTGTCTACGGTGCCGGCACCGGGCGTATCACCGCCGCCACCGCCCACCTTCTCGATGAACCAGGCATACATCACCTCGATCTTGTCGTTAAAGGAGCCGCGGTAGCCGCGGATCTTGATCTTGTCACCTTCGTTCAGGCCCAGCGAAGCATAACTCTTGTCATTCTTCGCGCCGTAGCCCAGCTCCGTCGCGGTCAGGCCGTACACATACACGGTGCCGGTGTTGTCTGTCAGGTCGAAGTTGCCGTAGGTCGTGTTGATG
>JAEEGL017286207.1_pt1 | contig 15404 bp, 10 predicted proteins | sample 9134231 | NCBI WGS metagenome assembly JAEEGL01 (sample SAMN16246548, study PRJNA631951) | gut metagenome | biome: gut microbiome; feature: rumen; material: fiber-attached | host: Bos | place: Iran: Karaj | collected 2018-10 | reverse complement strand
CTTTCCTGCGAAATTTCTGGGTACTACAAATCAGACTCCAAACAAAAAAACACGTAAACAAAGGCATCCTGAAGGGCAATACTGCTCAAAATACCTCAAAATTTTCCAAACTTTTGACAAGTGGGGTCAAAGTTGGGTTAATGCCTATCAGCCCATTCTTCAACACTATTCACGCTTCACGCTTCACTTTTTTCCCAAAAACCCTTGGCCGTTCCGACTTTTTTACATACCTTTGCCGACGATTAGCAAAAACGGAAACCATCAAGAAATATAACTACAATGAAAACAGCCCTTTCCTACCTCCTTGCACTGCCCCTCGCCTGCTGTCTCTTCACCGCCTGCGACAGCGACGATGACGAGGACTCAGCCAACGTCGTTATCAGCGACGACGGGAAAGCCTCAAACGGCATGAAGTACGTAGCCATCGACGACAACAACTTCTACCTCGACAACGTCATGTATACCGTCCAAAGCGGCCACATCGCCGTCTCAGGCTTCGAGAAGAACAACTTCAAGGGGGAAGCCGACATTCCCGCGAGCATCACCTACAAAGGCAGCCACTACGACGTCGCGGCCATAGCCCCATCGGCATTCACCTACTGCCAAGCCCTCATCGCCGTGGACATCCCCACGAGCGTCACCACCATCGGCAGCTATGCCTTCTACTACTGCAGCAGCCTCGCCAACCTGAACATCCCCGCCACCGTCACCACCATCGGCGACAATGCCTTCGCCGGATGCAGCGGCCTCACCTCCATCAAAGTCGACAAGGACAATGCCCATTACGACTCACGCGACGGTTGCAACGCCATCATCGACACAAAGACAAACACCCTCATTGCGGGCTGTCGAAACACCATCATCCCCGCCACCGTCACCGCCATCGGCAAGCGAGCATTCGCGCATTGCGCCAGCCTCAAGACACTGACCGTCCCTGGCAGCGTCACCACCATCGGCAACAGCGCCTACTATGAGTGTAGCGGCCTCACCACCGCCGTCATCGGCAACGCCGTCACCACCATCGGCGACGGCGCCTTCTACGCTTGCACCAGCCTCACCACCATCTCACTCGGCACCAACGTCACCACCATCGGTAACGGCGTCTTCGACCGTTGCGACCGGCTCGAAGAGATCCACTGCAAGAGCCTTACCCCACCCACCATCCTCAACAACACTTTCCCCTACCTATCCGCCACCCTCTACGTCCCCAAAGGCACAAAGCAAGCCTACCAGTCGGCAGACGTCTGGCGTAACTTCACCAACATCGTGGAGGAGTAGTGGATAGTGATTAGTGAATAGTGAATAGTGAATAGTTTGGCTGCGCCATACACGCGCTGCCACTGTATCTCCGCCAATGTCGCCGCCAATGTAGGGGCAGGCCCATTCCCGAGCGAGCTCGCCTACCCGTAGCCTTTGTGCCAGCCCGATGGCCCGTCAATGTAGGGGCAGGCCTTGTGCCAGCCCGATGGCCCATAGGGCCAGTGTAAATTCAAAGACAACACAAACAACATCAACAACTTTTCATAGCGAAACAATTATAACAGAGACAACATCCTGGGCGCCAGCGCCCATCCGCAACAACGCATCGGTGGTACGCCGTTCAGATGCCCGCCGCCAATGTAGGCCGCCATTGTATCTCCGCCAATATAGGCAGGAAAGAGTAATTAGTGAATAGTGAATAGTTTGGCTAACGCCATTCCCCCCACCCCAACAAACAAAAAAAGCCCCCTCCCATCACAGACGGCAGCAGGCTGGCGTAAATGTCGACCAGCAATGCCGTACGGTGGCGTGGGAGGTCGGAAAACGAAAGTATAAAAAAACTACTTCGTTTTCCTTCTACTCGATTTGTGTTACAGATACAGATGTTACACTTGTTTCCATTCCCCGCTCTCCATTCTTTCCTTTTTTTATTCTATACCCCCAATTTTTACCTTATAAAGTGTAAAAGTGTAACAAAGCAAAGAAAAGAGCACACATCACGTTGAAAATCAACATACTACGTCATGTTACACTTTCTGTTACACTTTGTTACACATCCCTTCAGAAGCCCAATGTGTAACAACAGTCGGTTACCCGACACCTGCTATAGCAGAATGGGAGGGTGCTCGGAGGGGAGTGGCAGACTGCTCGGAGAAATGTCGTGGACTTCTCGGAGATGTGTGGCGGACTTCTCGGAGATGTGTGGCAGACTTCTCGGAGATGTGTGGCATGAAAGGGGTAAAGTGTCAAAGCATGGTATGGGCGGTGTGAAGATTGTGGTTTGGAGGGAAAAATGGTGGCGGGCAAGTTCGCGGATAGTGGCGGCTGGGTGTCTGAACGGTGTGGGTCCGATGCGTTGTTGCGGATGGGCGCTGGCGCCCAGGATGTTGTCTTTGTTCGTTCGGTGTTTTGAAGTTGTTCTTGTTGTTTGTGTTGTCTTTTAAGAAAAGGCACACTGGCCCTGACGGGCCATCGGGCTGGCACAAAGGCTACGGGTAGGCGACGGAACGTCGGGAATGGGCCTGCCCCTACATTGGTAGCCAAACTATTCACTATAAACTATTCACTATTCTACTTTACCTCCTTTACCTCCTCAACTCCTCAACTCCTTTTAAAATAATTTGGTAGTTTCGGAAAAAAGTCGTACCTTTGCAGCCAAATTAGGAACAAACGAAATGAAACGGATACTCATCTCGATGCTGGCAGCGCTTCCGCTGGCGATGGCAGCCCAGACCTTCGACTTCGACCTTACGAACCCACAACCGGTGTATAACGAGACGGACGGCTACGGCTACGACGTGGTGGCAGCCCCCGACAAGAAGCAGCCCGAAAAACCCTTCTACTTCTCGGTGCGCGTGCCCGACGGCAACTACCGTGTGCGCGTGGTTCTCGGCGGCAAGAAAGGCAGCGAGACGACGGTGCGTGCCGAGGGTCGGCGCCTGATGATGGACCACATCACGACCCTGAAGGCGAAGGACACACAAACGGTGGAGTTCGTGGTGAACAAGCGTTCGCCGCTGATCTCTGGTGACAAGCGCGTGAAGATTAAAGACCGCGAGAAGGGCTACCTGACGTGGGACGACCGGCTAACGCTCGAGTTCAACGGCGCGAAGCCTGCCGTGCGGAGCATTCACATCGAGCGCGACGACCAAGTGCCCACCATCTACCTGTGCGGCAACTCGACGGTGGTCGACCAGCAGTACGAGCCGTGGGCCTCGTGGGGACAGATGATCACCCGCTGGTTCGGGCCCGAGGTGGCGGTGAGCAACCACGCTGAGAGTGGGTTGACGGCACGGACGTTCATCGGCTCGTTCCGTCTGGACAAGATTCTCGCGACGCTGAAGGCTGGCGACTACGTCTTTGTGGAGTTCGGCCATAACGACGAGAAGGAGAAGCGCCCGGGCGACGGTGCCTGGTACCACTACCAGTACGAGCTGAAGAAGTTTGTCGACGAGGTGCGGGCGAAGGGCGCACAGATCGTGTTCTGCACACCCACACAGCGGCGAGCTTTCAACGACGACCGCACGACGCTGAAGAACACCCACGGCGACTTCCCTGCCGCCATGAAGCAGGTGGCCGAGCGCGAGCAGGTGCCACTGATCGACCTGAACATGATGACGAAGACACTGTTCGAGACGCTGGGCTACGAAGGCTCGAAGCGTGCCCTGGTGCACTACCCCAAGGAGGTCTACGGCAAGGAGCTGGCCGACAACACCCACTTCAACCCCTACGGCGCCTACGAGGTGGCCAAGTGCGTGGTGATGGGCATGAAGCAGCTGGGACTGCCCCTGGTGCAGTATCTGCGCAGCGACTGGCACGACTTCGACCCCAGTCAGCCCGACGACTGGCAGACGTTCAAATGGGCTGAATCGCCCATGACGGAGAACACGAAGCCCGACGGAAATTGATTTGTTGAAGGAGTAAGGAGTAAGGAGTTAAGGAGTTAAGGAGTAAGGAGTTAAGGAGTAAGGAGTAAGGAGTAAAGGAGTAAAGTAATAAAGGAGTAAAGTAGGGATGAAGAAAGTATTTTCAGCGATAGCATTGGCCTCGATGGCCGTGACGACGTTTGCACAATCATGGCCAACGCCAACGACTGAGGCTAAGGCGGGCGCCCGCTGGTGGTGGCTCGGGTCGGCAGTCGACAAGGAGAACCTGCAGTGGAACCTGCGGCAGTATGCCAACCACGGCATCGGGGCGGTGGAGATCACACCGCTCTACGGCGTGCAGGGCAACCAGGCGAACAACATCGACTACCTCTCGGACAAGTGGATGGAGATGCTCCGCTACACGCAGGAGCAGTGCCAGCAGCAGGGCATCGAGCTCGACATGGCCACGGGTACTGGCTGGCCTTTCGGCGGGCCGTGGGTGCCGTTGGAGGAGAGCGCCAGCCGCGCCGTGTTCGTTGAGAAGACCATCGACAGCGAGGGCGTCTGGACAACAGTGAATGGCCACAAGGGGCTTCAGCCCGACACGCGGGACGCCTCGGTGGTCGACCTGTCGCTCTCGGAGAAGGATGCCAAGAACGCCGTGCTCCACAAGGTGATGCTTTACACCGCCGACGGCAAGGCTATCGACGTGACAAGCCAGGTGAACGACGGCAAGCTGAATGTTGTTAGCGCGGCAGCAAACTATTCACTATTCACTATTCACTCTTCACTAAAAATTGTCGCCCTCTATATTAAATACGGTGTGATGCGCGTCAAGCGAGCTGCCCCTGGCGGCGAGGGACTGGTCATCGACCACTTCGACCGCAAGGCCGTGGCCAACTACCTGAAGCACATCGAGCAGGCCTTCGAGCGCACGAAGACCCCCTACCCTCACACCTTCTTCAACGACTCGTACGAGGTGGCCGACGCCACGTGGACGCCCACCCTGTTTGCCGAGTTTGAGAAGCGCCGCGGCTACAAGCTGGAGGAGCACCTGCCCGAGCTGTTAGCATCGGTAACTGATAAATCTCAAACCTCAAATCTCAACGCTCAAATCTTATCCGACTACCGCGAGACCCTTGGCGACCTGCTGCTCGAGAACTTCACCAACCAGTGGACGGCTTGGGCACACCGTCACGGCGCCATCACCCGCAACCAGGCGCACGGCTCGCCTGCCAACCTCATCGACTGCTATGCGGCCGTCGACATTCCCGAGATTGAGGGCTTCGGCCTGAGCGACCTCGGCATCAAGGGGTTGCGCACCGACCCCGGCAAGACGCGCAAGAACGACTCCGACTACTCGATGTTCAAGTATGCCCCCAGCGCAGCCCACGTCTGCGGGAAGCCCTACACCTCGAGCGAGACCTTCACGTGGCTGACCGAGCACTTCCGCACCAGCCTGTCACAGCTGAAGCCCGACCTCGACCTGATGTTCTGTGCCGGCGTGAACCACATGTTCTTCCACGGCACCGCCTACTCGCCCCAGAACGACGCGTGGCCCGGCTGGAAGTTCTATGCCTCCATCGACATGAGCCCCACAAACTCGATATGGCGCGACGCTCCCTACTTCATGCAGTACGTGGAGCGCTGCCAGAGCTTCCTGCAATGGGGACAGCCCGACAACGACTTTCTGGTGCTGCTGCCTGTGCGCGACGCCTGGAAGAAGCCGACGGGCAAGCTGCTGATGCAGTTCTCGATTCACGCCATGGGCAAACTGATGCCCGAGTTCCGCGATGCCATCCTCGAGATCGACAAGGCTGGCTTCGACTGTGACTACATCTCCGAACGACTGCTCATGCAGACCACCTGCCACGACGGACTGCTCGTCACCAGCGGCGGCACACGCTACAAGGGGCTCATCATCCCTGGCAGTGGCGAGATGCCCGAAAGCGTCAGACAGCACATCGACCGCCTGAAGGCTGAGGGTGCCCACATCATGTACGGCATCGACAAGGCACAGATGGCAAGCGTCGCCAACCCCGAGACGATGAAGACACAGCTGGGCGTGAAGGCCATCCGCCGCAAGAACGCCAACGGCCACCACTACTTCATTGCCAACCTGACGCCCACCGACATTCACCAGCAGGTGCGGCTGGCCGTGCCCTTCAAGGGTGCCAAGTGGTTCAATCCGCTCAATGGCGACATCACCGATGCCACCGTCACCGATGGCGCCGTCGACATCTGCCTGCGCAGTGGTGAGTCGCTGATTCTGCAGACCTTCACCGAGGCTGTCCCCGGCGATAGCAAGCCAGCGGTGCGAAAGGCTTCTGCCGGCGAGAAAACCATCGCGGGGCCCTGGCAACTGTCGTTCGTCGACGAGGCTCCAAAGGTTGGGAAGACCTACCAGATGGACAAGCCTCAGACGTGGGAGACACTTGACGAGCTGACGCGCGTGACGATGGGCACCGGCGTCTACACCACCACCTTCAAGCTCACGTCGAAAGAGGCAGCTGCCTCGTGGCTGATCGACCTCGGCGACGTGCGCGAGAGTGCCCGCGTGTATATCAACGGTCAGTTCATCGGCTGTGCCTGGAGTGTGCCGTTTGTGCTCGACACCAGGGGCACGCTCGTGGCTGGCGAGAACACGCTGCGCATCGAGGTGACCAACCTGCCCGCCAACCGCATTGCCGACTTTGACCGCAAGGGCGTGCAGTGGCGCAAGATGGAAGAGATCAACGTCGTGGACATCAACTATAAGAAGACCCTCTACGACCAGTGGGAACCCATGCCCAGCGGTCTGAACACCAGCGTCCGGCTCGTGGGCAAGTAACGAGGTTTTGGGGTAAAGTGGTAAAGTGGTATAGCAGGTGTGTGAGCGCAGGCCATCCTACATGAATGCCACAGCCCCATCAAGACAAGCAACGAAACAAGCAACGAAAATAACAACAAAAAATGTCAGAACATCAACATCATCATCACCATCATCACCGCCATGAGGACGACTCCGAAATGATTCAGCGCCGCAGCCTCAACGCCATCAGATACCGCAAGTTAGCCGCCAAGTGGGGCTTCAGGTTCCTGCTGCTTGTGGCTGCAATCATGGCCATCGCCGTCGTCGTCGTCTACACGCTTCGCTAACATTCATCGCGGTCGTCGAGCACGCGGAAGCGGCTACGCAGCAGGGGCAGTTCCTGCAGGTCGACATCGACTACGCAGCAGCCCTCGCCGACGGTTCGCCCCAGTGGGTCGACGATAGCCGAGCCGCCCTGGTAGCTGGTCTGCGGATCGCTGCCCTCGCGGTTGACGGCTAACACGTAGCACTGGTTCTCAATGGCCCGTGCACGGATGAGTGTGTCCCATGCCAACTGGCGCGATGCGGGCCAACTGGCCACGTAGACGAGCACGTCGTAGGTGTTGCCAGCGCGACCATAGCGGGCGAAGACAGGGAACCGCAGGTCGTAGCACGTCTGAAGCATGAAGCGGCAGCCCTGCCATTCGGCCACCACGGCCTGCTGGCCCGCGGTGTAGCGGCGATGCTCTCCGCCATGTGTAAAGAGGTGGTGCTTGTCATAGAAAATACAACTATCGGGCGTCACGAAGTAGTGGCGGTTACGATAGCTGCCATCGGCCACCCGGACAGCCAGGCTGCCACTCAGTGCGCACTGGTGTTCATGGGCGAAACGCCGCATCCACGCCAAAGCTTCCGAACGGTTCTCATCGTCGACAACGCCCTCTGGCTCAACGACAAAGCCTGTTGCCCACATTTCGGGCAGCACGTAGAGGTCGCAGGGTTGTGCCGAGGCCAGTGCGTCAGCGCGTCGGATATTCTCAGCGGGACGGTTCCACGCCAAGTCCATTTGTAGGAGTGCTATTCTCATAAGTAAAAATCTTTGGTCAGTTGTTGATACCAGTCGGAACGCACACCAGGGTGCTCCTCAATGATGCCCGTCGTCAGCTCAGGCGCGGCAGGATGGAGGGCGTAGGCCAGCAGATAGCGGCGAGGGAGCTTCCGGGGCGTTGTCCTGACGGCACACTCGCGCACCTTGAAAAAGCCAGCCAGCGAGGCTTCAGCATCGAAGCGCTGCCGACAGTCGAAGGGGATAACCACCGACAGCATCCCGTCGTCGGCCAGCAGGCGGCGTGCAGTGCTGAGCAGGTCGGCGTAGGTCAGCGTGGTGGCATGGCGAGCCATCGTGCGTCGCTCGTCAGGGGCCTGTAGGGCATCGACGAAGTAAGGCGGATTGCAGACAATGGCCGAATAGGGTGTCGCCCCTGCTGGCATCGTCACAGCGTCGCCCTCCTGGATGGTGATACGGTCGGCAAACGGTGAGGCGGCAACGTTCTCGCGAGCCTGGCTGACGGCCTCGCCATCGATGTCGACACCCACGATGCGGGCGTGCGGAAACCGCTGTGCCATCATCAGTGCGATGAGCCCCGTGCCCGTGCCGATATCAAGGATGAGCGGATGGGCGGTGATGGGAATGGATGGGAGCGGATGGGAGTGGATGGGCAGGTCTGCCCATGCGCCGAGCAGGGTGCCGTCGGTGCCCACTTTCATGGCGCAATGCCCCTGACGGACGACGAATTGCCTGAACTGAAAATAGTCGTTTGCCATAATTTTGGTGCAAAGATACTAATTATTCATAATTCCTGATGCTTTATTCAGCATTTTTTTGTAACTTTGCACACCATTTTACAAATACGCACAGAAAGAAATAAGCAAAAAGGAGAACAAGAGAACAATGTTTCAAAAAGTAGAATTCAGCGATAATCAAAATAACGCATTCTCATTGATAGCCGATTTCGACGGCGACTTCAACGACCTGCTGAAGAGTGAGTCACTGCCCAGCGAACTTCCGATACTGCCTGTCAGACACTTGGTGCTTTTCCCGGGTGTCGTCTCCCCTATCCTCATCGGCCGCGACTCGAGCATGCGTCTGGTACGTAAAGCCGAACGCGCTGGCAACCTGATAGGTATTCTCTGTCAGCACGACCCTGACGTGGAAGAGCCCGGCAAGGACGACCTCTGCGAGTATGGTGTCTTTGCAAGGGTGGTGAAGCAGATCACTCTGCCCAACGGTGCTGTGACGGCCATCGTGCAAGGCTTGGGACGCCTGCGCCTGCTGGAGGTGACGAAGGAGATACCCTTCCTGACGGGACGCGTGGAGCCTGCGCCGGAGCTGATGCCCGACAAGCACGACAAGGAGTGGAAAACGGCGATGGAAGACCTGCGACGCCTCGCCGACCAGTACATCAACCTGAGCGAGGACCTGCCCGACGAGGCCGTCTTCGCCATTCGCAACATCACGAACAACGTGATGGCGCTGAACTTCATCTGCTCGAACATGCCCTTCAACACTCAGGAGCGCATGAAGCTGCTCGCCGTGGAGTCGGTCAAGGAGCGCCTCTTCGGCACGATGAAAGCCATCAACCGCGAAATCAACCTGCAGCGCCTGAAGGCTGACATCCGTAACAAGACGCGCGAGGACCTGGACGAACAGCAGAAGAACTACTTCCTGCAACAGCAAATCAAGAACCTGCAGGCCGAAATTGGCAACGACACAAACCCTGAGAAGACCGCCCTGAGGGAAAAGGCAAAGAAGAAGAAATGGTCGAGAGAGGTGGCAGCCACGTTCCAAAAAGAGATGGAGAAGCTCGACAGCCTGCAGGTGCAGTCGCCCGACTACAACGTGCAGCTGAGCTATCTGCAGACCTTCGTCGGACTGCCATGGAACGAGTTCACCACCGACAATCTGAACCTGAAGCGCGCCCAGAAGATTCTCGACCGCGACCACTACGGCATGGAGAAGGCCAAGGAGCGCATTCTGGAGTACCTGGCCGTGCTGTCGCTGCGTGGTGACCTGAAGTCGCCCATCCTCTGCCTCTATGGTCCTCCGGGTGTCGGCAAGACGTCGTTGGGCAAGTCGGTGGCCAGTGCCATGAAGCGCAAGTACGTGCGTATCTCGCTTGGTGGACTGCACGACGAAGCCGAGATTCGTGGCCACCGCCGCACCTACGTTGGTGCCATGCCCGGCCGCATCATCACCAGCATCCAGAAAGCGGGCTCGAGCAACCCCGTCTTCATCCTCGACGAGATTGACAAGGTGACACAGTCGACCTTCAACGGCGACCCGGCCTCTGCCCTGCTCGAAGTGCTCGACCCGGAGCAGAACTCTGCCTTCCACGACAACTACCTGGACGTGGACTACGACCTGTCGAAGGTGCTGTTTATTGCCACGGCCAACAATCTCTCGACCATCCCCAAGCCACTGCTCGACCGTATGGAAATCATCGAGCTGAGCGGCTACATCACCGAGGAGAAGATTGAGATTGCCAAGAATCACCTCATCCCGCGTGAACTGGAGAGCACAGGCCTGAAGTCGCTGAAGGACAAGCCCCGCTTCCCGAAGCCTGTCATCGAGAAAATCATTGAACAGTACACCCGTGAGAGCGGCGTCAGACAGCTGGAGAAAGAGATCAATAAGGCCATGCGCAAACTGGCTTACAAGAGTGCGATGGAGGGAGAGGCCGTGGGCGGAAAGCTGACGCTCGACTCGCTTGAGGACCTCCTTGGCAAGCCGCCATTCTATCGCGACATCTATCAAGGCAACGACTATGCCGGCGTGGTGACAGGCTTGGCATGGACGAGTGTCGGTGGCGAGATACTGTTCATCGAGACGTCGCTCTCGAAAGGCAAAGGCCAGAAGCTGACGCTCACGGGCAACCTCGGCGACGTGATGAAGGAGTCGGCAGTGCTCGCACTGGAGTATGTCAAGGCACATGCCGACGTGCTGGGCATCGACTACCGCATCTTCGACAACTGGAACATCCCCATCCACGTGCCCGAAGGTGCCACGCCAAAGGACGGCCCCTCGGCTGGCATCACCATCGCCACCAGCATCGCTTCGGCATTGACGCAGCGAAAGGTGCGCAAGAACACGGCCATGACGGGCGAGATCACGCTGCGCGGAAAAGTGCTGCCCGTGGGTGGCATCAAGGAGAAGATCCTGGCTGCCAAGCGTGCCGGCATTACTGACATCGTGATGTGCCGGGAGAACGAGAAGGACATTCGTGAGATTCCCGACATCTACCTCAAGGGCGTCTCTTTCCACTACGTTGAGAACATTCGGGACGTCTGGAACTTCGCCCTCACCAACGAGCTGGTGAAGAATCCCACAACCTTCGACATTCCAGAGGAAGAAGTGAAGAGTGAAAAGTGAAGCGTTAGAATTTGCTGCCGTCCTAAATTGTATCCAGACATGACATTCGCAATCAACAGCAACGACCCCTACAGCAGCGCCCGTGCCGGTCTGATCACGACCGACCACGGCTCCATCCAGACGCCCATCTTCATGCCCGTAGGCACATGCGGCTCGGTGAAGGGTGTCCACTTCAGTGAGCTGCGGGAACAGGTAAAAGCGCAGATTATCCTCGGCAACACCTACCACCTCTACCTACGGCCAGGACTTGAGACCCTGCGCATGGCTGGCGGCCTGCACAAGTTCAACACGTGGGACCGCCCCATCCTGACTGACTCGGGTGGTTTCCAGGTGTTCTCGCTGACCAGCATCCGCAAGCTGCGTGAGGAGGGCTGCGAGTTCCGCAGTCACATTGACGGCTCGAAGCACATCTTTACGCCGGAGAACGTCATGGACACCCAGCGCATCATCGGCGCCGACATCATGATGGCCCTCGACGAGTGTCCTCCCGGCGAGAGCGACTATCAGTACGCCAAGAAAAGCCTCGGACTGACACAGCGCTGGTTGGAGCGCTGCATCAAGCGCTTCAACGAGACCGAGCCTCTCTACGGCCACCAGCAGACGCTGTTCCCCATCGTTCAGGGCTGCAAATACAAGGACTTGCGACAGGAGGCTGCCAAGCACGTGTGCGACCTGCTGCCCACGATTGGCGACGGGCAAGGCGGCATGTCGATTGGCGGACTGGCCGTTGGAGAGCCCACCGAAGTGATGTACGAAATGATTGAGGTGGTCAACGCTATCCTGCCAAAGGACCGCCCACGCTACCTGATGGGCGTCGGCACACCGCAGAACATCCTCGAGGCCATCGAGCGCGGCGTTGACATGTTCGACTGTGTCATGCCCACCCGTAATGGACGCAATGCCATGCTCTTCACCTACCAGGGCACGATGAACATGCGCAACAAGAAATGGGAGCACGACTTCACGCCCATCGACCCCGATGGCTGCGACATCGACCGGCTCCACACCAAGGCCTACCTGCACCACCTGTTCAAGGCGCAGGAGCTGCTGGCACTGCAGATAGCCTCCATCCACAACCTCGCCTTCTACCTCCGTCTGGTCACCGACGCGCGCCAGCACATCATTGCCGGTGACTTCACACAGTGGAAGCGGACGGTCATTAACGACTTAGGGCGCAGAATATGAAAAAGATTACCACACGGCTGAACAAGGCCGCGATCAGACGACTGTTAGGGCTGAAACGACTCGATCAATACATCATCGTGAAGTTCATCGGCACCTACATCTTCTCTATTATCCTCATCATCTCCATCGCCATCGTCTTCGACTTCAACGAGAACCTGGCGAAGTTCTCGACCTACAATGCGCCGTGGCGAGCCATCATCTTCGACTACTACGCCAACTTCGTTCCTTACTTCGCCTGCCTCTTCTCGCCGCTGTTCGTATTCATTGCCGTCATCTTCTTTACCTCGAAGCTCGCAAGCAACTCCGAGGTTATCGCCATGCTGGCCTGCGGCACAAGCTTCAAGCGGCTACTGATGCCCTACATGCTGTCGGCTGCGCTCATCGCCGCCGTCAACTACTATCTCGCCGCCTACATCATTCCCCACGGCAACATCATCAAGCAGAATTTCGAAACGCTCTACAAGAACAAGAAGAAGAACACGTCGGCACAGAATGTCCAGCTGCAGGTAGGCCCAGGCGTCATCGCCTTCATACAACAGTACGACAACCTGACAAAGCGCGGCTACGGCTTTACGCTCGACAAGTTCGAACAGAAGAAGCTCGTCAGTCACATGACAGCCAACGTCGTGCAGTACGACACCATCTCCGACTCACGCTACCACTGGAAAGCGCTGAACTACAAGATTCGCACACTGCGAGGCCTGCGCGAGCACATCAAGAGCGGCACCGAGATTGACACCATGATTACGATGGAGCCCATGGACCTGGTGTTCTCGAAAGGCCAGCAGGAGACCTTCACCTCGCCAGAGCTGAAACGCTACATCTCGAAGCAGCAGGAGCGTGGCTCGGTCAACGTTGTGCAATACGAGGTGGAGTACCACAAGCGCATCGCCACCAGCTTCGCCTCGTTCATCCTCACCATCATCGGTGCGTCACTCTCGGCACGTAAGCGTAAGGGTGGCATGGGCCTTGCGCTCGGCATCGGCCTTGCCCTCTCGTTTACCTACATCCTGCTTCAGACCGTTTCGGCAACTTTCGCCATTCAGGCCAACACGCCGCCGATGCTCGCTGCCTGGCTGCCCAACATCATCTACGTCTTCATTGCCTACTTCTGCTATCGACAAGCACCGAATTAATTGACGATTGGACGATTTACTATTTACGATTGGACGATTTACAATTTGACGATTTATTGGACGATTGGACGATTTACAATTAGACTATTTACATGACATTTGAACAGACATATCTCAACGACAACATCCTCGACGCGCTCTACGACATGCACTTCGAGGAAATGACACCTATACAAGAACACTGCATACCGGCCATCCTCGACGGGCACGACGTGCTCGGCGTGGCACAGACAGGCACTGGCAAGACAGCCGCCTACCTGCTGCCCATCCTCTCGATGCTCGACGATGGCAACTACCCTGAAGATGCCATCAACTGCGTCGTCATGGCTCCCACACGCGAGCTTGCACAACAGATTGACCAGGCCATGCAGGGCTTCGCTTACTACATCGACGACGTGTCGTCGATCGCCGTCTATGGCGGCAACGACGGTGCACGCTTTGACCAGGAGACACGCGGACTGCGACAGGGGGCACCCGTCGTCATTGCCACGCCCGGACGCCTGCTGGCACACCTGAAGATGGGGTCGCTCGACCTCTCGCGCACCTCGTTCTTCGTTCTCGACGAGGCCGACCGCATGCTCGACATGGGCTTCTCAGAGGACATCATGCAAATCAACGCGCTGCTGCCTAAGGACAACTGCCAAAAGGTGATGTTCTCGGCCACCATGCCCTCGAAGATCCGTGAACTCGCCGTCTCGCTGCTCCACGACCCTGTTGAGGTAAAGCTCAAGGTCAGTAGGCCCGCCGACAAGATTCAGCAGTCGGCTTACGTCTGCTACGATCCACAAAAGGTGGGCATCATCGAGCATCTCTTCAAGAATGGCGACCTCAGCCGCGTCATCATCTTCTGTGGAAAGAAAGACCGCGTGAAGGAGATCAACCGCACACTCACGAAGCTGAAAATCAACTGCGCCGCCATGCACAGCGACCTGACACAGCAGGAGCGCGACGACGTGATGTACCGCTTTAAGAGTGGGCAGGTCGATGTGCTTGTGGCCACCGACATCGTCTCGCGCGGCATCGACATCGACGACATCAGCATCGTCATCAACTTCGACGTGCCGCACGCCCCGGAAGACTATGTACACCGTGTGGGAAGAACCGCTCGCGCCGAGCGCGACGGCATGGCCATCACGTTCATCAACGAGCGTGACATCAGCTACTTCATGCAGATTGAGCGCTTCCTGAACAAGGAAATCGAGAAGAAGCCGCTGCCCGAAGGCCTCGGCGAGGGTCCCCAATACAAGGCTGCACCACGAGGCAGTTCTGGCCGTTCACGCAATGGCCATCGCCATCGCGGCGGTTCGTCACGACAGCGTCATCGCGGTGGCAAGAAACGCGGCGGCAAAGGCTCACCCAACAACTCCCAATAAACTCCCATCAACTTCCATAACTCCGACTATGAACGAACAGCTTGAGTTCACCACCGACGAACGTCAGCAGGTGCAGCAGTTCTACACCGAGCTGAAGGAGAAAATCACCACATCGCTCAACCCTGGCGACGAGGGCCGATTGCACCACTACCTACAGGAAGTCACCGAACAAGGTAAACTGGAGCGCGACGTCTTCGGCTTGAACCCCGTCGTCAACAGCCTGCAGACAGCACTCCTCGTCGTCGACGAGATAGGTCTGCGCCGCGATGCCGTGCTCGCCGTCTTGCTACACCCCGCCGTTGCCTCCGGATTTCTCTCCATCGACGAGGCTGGCGAGCAGTATGGGCTTGCCGTCGGACGCATTCTCCACGGGCTGCAGCGCATCCAAGAGCTCTACAAGAACAACCCCGTCGTCGAGAGCGAGAACTTCCGCAACCTTCTCCTCTCATTCGCCGAGGACATGCGCGTCATCCTCATCATGATTGCCGACCGTGTGAACCTCATGCGGCAGATTCGTGACACGGAGAACGAGGAAGCCAAACGACAAGTCAGCGAAGAGGCCGCCTACCTCTACGCCCCGCTGGCTCATAAGTTAGGACTCTACAAGCTGAAGAGCGAACTCGAGGACCTCTCGCTGAAATACCT